>ERZ779840.83-NODE-83-length-119130-cov-9.133529_pt1 | contig 119130 bp, 108 predicted proteins | sample MGYA00511561_ERZ779840 | MGnify/ENA primary metagenome ERZ779840 (study PRJEB29588, sample SAMEA2162036) | human gut metagenome | biome: human gut; feature: human-associated habitat; material: faeces | place: Denmark | collected 2008/2010 ...
CGGGAGCCTTGCCGCCCTTATCATCATCACCCCGCACATCCGACAGGTTGATGACCTTACCAGACGGAGCAGGGCCGCCCTCGCCCATACCGGGGAGCGTCACCTGTTCGGCCTGTTCCGGCGCGGGCGGTGCGCCGGGCCCATCCGGGGCTGGGGACTCCGGGAGCTTTTCTCCCTCCGGGCCCTTGTTCAATGTTTCATCTGCCATTCGCTAACCTCCTTTTTTGTGGCATGAAAAAAGGCCAGACCATACGGCCCGGCCAGCGAAAAATATTCCCCCTTTCCATTTTTAATTTTTGATTGATACCACTCCTTTCCCTGTCGAGCCATGAAAAAAACGCCCCTTTTGTTGATACAAAAAGTGGCGTTTTAGTGTAGGTTGGCTCGGTTTTTGTTGTGATTTATTATTATACCTTTGTCAAAGACGGTTATATCATTAAAATAATATCCGAAAGCTTCATCACCGATATCAGTCACGCTTGCGGGAATAGTAACCGACTTGAGCGATGTGCAGTTACAGAATGCTTGCAGCTCGATATCTGTTACACTATCGGGTATTGTTATACTTGCAAGACTATTGCAGTCAAAGAAAGCTCTATCCCGGATCATAGTTACGCTGTTTGGGATCGAAACGCCTGTAAGCTTTCCACAACCTGAAAAAGCCTGGCTGCCTATCTCAGTAACACTATCCGGTATAACTATTTCTTTTGCACTTGATTTTTCAAATGCGTTGTTTCCTATCCTCGTTACACTCTTCCCATCGATCTGAGCCGGGATAACAATATTCTCTGCACTGCCGCTATAACCCGTGATCTCAATAGTGCCGTCGTCAAGCGCATTATATGTATAGTCGCTTTCACCCTCCCCCGGTTCAGAAGCTGAGACCGTTTTGCCCGGCTCTTCAGTTTTATCCGATCCAACGGACGCAGGATCTGTCGATGTATCGACTGTCGGCTCATTAACAGTAGATGTTCCGCCGACACCGACACCGCTTATTTCCGCAAATGCTTCCGGCGCTATCGAGCTTACCGTGATCGCCGCAGCAAGTATGCCGGCGACTATTTTTTTGCTCATCATAATTTACTCTCCTATCATTTAATTTCTTGATTTCACAAGTTCATAGTAAAATAATACCACTGATATTCGATTACGTCAACCCCAATTGCAAAATTATCACTATTTTTGAAAAAATAATACAAAACATTTAAAATGTACTTGACACATCAAATTTCATTACCCCGTAAGCAAATGGAATTTCATCCATTATTAAAACAATCGAATTAATGCTTTGCTACAGCATCACTTAATATGACGCAAACTTCATCTGAATTTACTTAATTGCGTTTTTTAAAACGTTCAGCACAAGCTATCACAATTTTACAATTTTTGTCTTTAAAACAAAAAACGTACCACTGTTCATACAAATGAACCACTATGCGTTTATATTGATTTTGTATATTGTCAACCACTGTCAGTTGACAAAAATCGTAGCAATATTCAGATATGTTGCAAACGCCACCCACAGAAAATACGGTATGTTTATATCGCCTGCAATGCGATTTACTTTTCCGAATCCGAGTATCATTATCCCTATCAGAACAAGCAGAAGCACTATATCCGCCACAGCAAGCCACAACAGCTCAAACCGCACGAATATTATGCTCCACAGAAAATTCACTATCAGCTGAACACTGTAAACCATCAGAAGTTTACGCTTGATACCTGCCTCCGCATCGCTATAGTGTATCAGATGCGCCGATACTCCCATTACCGCATACAGTATCACCCACACCACCGGGAACACCCACGACGGCGGCATCAACGGCGGTTTGTTATACTTTTGGAAGAATTCATTAAAACTGCCTGCAAGCAGTCCCGATGACATTCCTATGACCTCTGCCGACAGTATATAAAGTACAAGATCAAGCCATTTATTATTACGCTTCATATTATCACCTTTCGCATTGCAAAGCCGTTTAACAACGTATTTCACAATAATTGTATGCCCTTTACGTCCGTTTATTACCACTTGCATTTTGCCCGTAAACAGTGTAAAATATACTTTGAAACAATATGAAAGGATTAATATTATGTTTGAAGGTTTTGACAGGTCGGCTATAGATTTCCTGTGGGGAATACGGCTGAATAATGATAAAAACTGGTACGAAAGTCATAAAGATGAATACAGGCAAAATCTTGCAAAGCCCATGAAATCGCTCTGCGATGAGCTTTTCTGCGATTTTTACAGTGAGATAGGCTATGAAACCGTAAGCTCTGTTTCAAGGATAGTAAAGGACGCACGCTTCCCTCACGCCTACCCGTACCGTGATAACTACTGGTTTACTTTCAAGGAAACACGCAAGGACTGGTGGGTCGCACCTGCGTTCTACTTTGAACTTTCCTGCGAGGGCTGGGGCTACGGAATGGGTATGTGGAGCGCCTCAGCAGGCTCAATGCAAAAGCTCAGAAATGCGATAGATTCCGACCACAAAACGTTTTCCGGGCTTGTCCGTGCATTTGACAAGCAGAAGATTTTCACACTTGATGGCGACTTCTACAAGCGAAAAAAAGGCGAGGTTTCTCCCCTGCTTGACGGCTGGTACAACCGAAAATCCATAAGCTGTACTGCAAGCTTTACATACGAAAATGAAACGGTTTTCACTAAGAATCTGCAGCCGCTTATCCTTGACGGCTTCCGCTCACTGTACCCGATATGCAGATTTATCCACAACGCAATAAACGAGGAATAATGTACCCCGACATACGAAAAAGCCCTGTGACGCAACCGCATCACAGGGCTTTCTTAACGGCTTCACGCCGATTTATCAGTCTGTAATCACTTTCTGTAATAGGAATTGAACACCGGTCTTAACACCTTATAAAGCGGCATACACAGCACCGACGCAACAAGACCCTTTATCAGTGTGAATGGGCAGTTGAACACGATAAGGCATTCAAGAAGGCCGTTTACATTCGGGTTTATCTCCTTGTACATATTGATGATCGCCTCGATAGGCATAATATTCTCGTATATCGGATATACAAGGAAATAGTTGGATACTATGCTGAGCAGAGCCATTACAACGCTTCCGACAACACAGCCGATTACAGCGCCTTTATAAGTATTTATCTTTCTGCCTATAATGCCTGCCGGTATGACAAGGCAACAGCTAAGAATAAAGTTTGAAAGTTCTCCTACACCGCCTGTCATACTCGAAAACAGGTTGATGATATTCTTTACAAGGCATACGAAAACGCCTGCTATGGGACCCATTGTGAGCGAAGCCATTACCGCCGGGAAATCCGAAAAATCAAACGAGATAAAGCTCGGCATCAGCGGTACCTTGATACTGAACAGCATCAGCACCGAAGAAATAGCCGCAAGGAGCGCCGTGAAAACGAGCTTTCTCACATCGAATACGATATGTGCCTTGTTTCCGCTTGGATTTGTTGTTTGTGTCTGCATAAAAATCATCCTTTCTATATCTGCTCCAAAGGTGACTTTCAGCTGTTCGCCAAAAAATAAAAGCCCCGTATTTTCGGGGCTTTACCTTATCTCAAAAGTGTCGTACCGCTTAAATAAAGGATTTGCGGTCAAGCATTTCTGATTCTTTCATCCGGACTATACCGTCGGTTTCGGAATTTCACCGAATCGGCACAAATACTTTGCGCTCGTGGACTTTACCACCGGTGGAGAATTTCACTCCGCCCTGAAACAGATTACCTTTATATTATATGCCTGTTTTAGCGTTTTGTCAAGGGATTATTTGAAACTTGCTTCGCCGTCTTTATTTTTGGTGACAAGAAAGCTCTGAAGATTTGCCGCCTTATCAACAAGTGACACAAAACGTATTCTTGCATTTCTTATCTCGATTGCCTTTTCGATATTGTTCATATCGGTGTCCTCCTACCTGACTTTGAATATAAAAATACCGCTCCAAAAGGGGCGGTAAAATTATTAAGTTTTATTCACTTTTTTTGCTCTTTTATCCTCAAATTTAAACCCATTTCCACATTCTTTCAATTCGTGAGGTTTTATTATGCTGTGGACGATTTCTTCCGGGAAGCCTTTAGGATAAGCTCCGCAGACCAATCTATACTTATCATCTTTTCGCACATTTTTACAATATACGCAATCGAAAACATATACTGGTACCATATCAACCACCTCCTGTTGTATATGTCGTGTAGAAATTCATTATTTCATCGGATAGTTTTTCTCCGCGGCTTAAAAGCACCTCACATTCGGCTATACCTTCTAAGCCATCGCTACTTGCTAATTTAGAAACATCAATATCATGAACAAACTCAAGTTCTTCTGCTATTCGCTCGTAATTAGCATAGGTACGAGAATAAATTGTTTTTGCATGACCTATTTCATGAATTACTGCATCTTCTAAAGAGTTACATACTGTGTTTTCCGCATTGATAAACATACAATCTATCGATTGTTTATCTGCATCAGCAAAAACATTTTTATTGATTTCTAATACTACTTTTGGATAACCTCCGCTATCAATTGCATTTGTGCGTAGGACATCTTGACCGCCGTTTTTATTTGGGGGAATATTCACCATTCTTACTGCGTCAAAGTTAAATTCATGCCCATCTTTTTGGAATTTTTCGACAGTGCTTGCAATAACTTCTTTGCATTCATCGGATATTGTTCCATCCTTGTCAACTGCGGCAATATCATCTACTGTTATTGGTTTAATTATACCACTTTCTGTTGTATTGTCAACCGACAAGCCTGCAATCTGCTTGTGTTTTCCACTCTTTTCAGCATAATTCTCGTTAAGCATGCGGATATTATCCCGTTGCATTTGTGCCTTTTGTTCAGGCGGCAGGGATTTTAAATCTTTGTCTATAACTGCTTCGAGTATGCAGTGGCAGTTGAGATAAAACGCTTCTTACCTATTGAAAAAAAGCGTGAAATGTATTATAATAATAAAGATTAAAGGAAATAAAGAAGTTAAGAACAGCGGTAACGAAAAACCGCACAGAGAAAGGAAAACATTTTGAATTTAGAAACACTTATTATCGCCACATTGTTTGAAAACGGCGGGGGAATGACATTAAAGCAGATAGCAAACAAGAACGAATTGCCGAAAAAATATCTTGATAAGCTGAAAAACACAGCAAAGTCAATGATACGTCAGAGGACTATATTCAAAGCCAAAAGCGACCTGTATTATATAAGCGACATACGCACCGTATTCACAGGAAAGGTTGCGACGCTGTCACGCACATTCGGCTTTGTTACAAATCTTGCAACAGGTGAGGATTGCTTTGTAAGCGGCGGAAAGCTGAAGGGCGCTGTTCCCGGTGATACGGTCATCGCCCGTGAGATAGCCGCTAAGACAGAACAAAGAAGTGCGACTGCCGAGGTGCTTGCGGTGCTTGACGTATCGGAGGAGCTGTTCGGCGGAGTTATCGTAAAAGAGGGAATGATGCTTAAAGTTCTGCCCGATTCGCTCGGCTGTCCTCCCCTCACAATCCTTAAAGTCAAGGAGCAGATAAAAGAGGGCGACAAGGTGCTTTTCTCCATAAGAAAGCGTGGCGAGCATCACTCCGAGCATATCGTTGATATAGTCAGGGTGCTTGGCTCAAGCGAATACGCAAAATCCGCCACCGAGGCTTATCTTATCCAGAACAATATACCGGTCGATTTCTCCGAGGAAGCACTCAATCAGGCAAAGCAGTATGCCAATGCCGTTATTGACGAAAAGCAGACGGCTAAAAGGCTTGACCTGCGTGACCTGCCCATATTCACCATAGACGGCGCAGATACGAAGGATATTGACGATGCGATAAGCATTGAACGGACAGAAGGCGGTTATAAGCTTGGCGTTCATATCGCCGATGTCAGCCACTATGTTACCGAAGGCTCTCCTCTTGACAATGACGCTTTTGAAAGAGGCACAAGCGTTTATATTGCAGACAAGGTAATACCTATGCTCCCAAAGGAACTCAGCAACGGTATATGTTCTCTTAATCCCGGAGTGGACAGGCTCGCATTCTCCTGCCTTATGGAAATTTCGGACAAGGGTACAGTGAAGAAATACAAGTTTGCAAAAACGGTCATCCGTTCCCGTGTACAAGGCGTTTACAGCGAGGTAAACTCTATACTTGACGGCACCGCAAACGCACAGATAAAGAGAAAGTACAAGGATGTCATCGACTGCATACCCGTTATGAACGAGCTTGCACAGATACTTATAAAGAAACGTAAGGACAGAGGCGCTCCCGATATAAAGTCAAGCGAAAGCAAGGTCATCTGTGACGAAAACGGCATCTGTATTGACATTAAGCCGAGAATACAGGGTGTTTCGGAGGGTATTATAGAGGAATTTATGCTGATGGCGAATAACTCAGCCGCTAAGGTAGGTATGAAAAAGGAAATTCCCTTTGTTTACCGTGTGCATGAAAATCCGCCGGCAGAAAAGATCGAATCGCTGAAAACCACTCTCGAGGCACTCGGCATAAATCCGCTCGGAATAAACGAAAAGGCCGAAGCGAAAAACTTTGCCAAGCTGCTTGAAGAAACTGCAGACGATCCTAAGAATATAATCATAAACAGAATCGTACTGCGTACTATGGCTAAGGCGAAGTATTCCGAACAGCCCATCGGTCACTTCGGACTTGTAATGAAGGAATACGCACATTTCACTTCCCCGATAAGACGTTACGCCGACCTTTCTATCCACCGTATCCTGACCGACTATGTTTCAAGAAAAGGTGCGGAGAAGCTGAAAAAGAAATACGGCGAATTCTCTGTCAAAGCGGCGGCTCAGGCAACAAAGACAGAGCTTTCCGCAGTAGCGGCGGAAAGAAGCTGTGAGGACTTCTATGCGGCTGAATATATGAAAAAGCACATAGGAGAAGAATTTGACGGCATCATTTCGGGCGTTATCGGCAGCGGACTTTTCGTTGAGCTTCCGAACACGGTAGAGGGCAAAATAGATGTACGCTCACTGTCGGAAAATTACTTCGAGGTAAGGAACGGCATCGCTCTTTATGACGGTGTAGCCGGCACTATGTATACTATAGGCGACAAGGTGCGTGTAAAGTGCATCAACGCAAACGTTAACTTAGGGCAGATTGACTTTGAGCTTATCAAGGTTTACGAGGACGCATCAAACGACGATAAAGCCGAATAATAAAGGAGAAATATTGAAATGTCAACAGAAAAGAAAACACAGCACAAGGACATTCGTGATGTAAAGGCATTCAAGGCAGTAGGTCAGGGTGTTGAAAAGGTCGGAAAAATCAAGTTCATAAGCGAATTCAAGGACTTCATATCCAAGGGCAACGTAATGGATATGGCAGTAGGTATGATTGTCGGTGCGGCATTCACAGCAATAGTTACCTCGCTTGTAAACAACATTCTTATGCCTGCGCTCGGTATGATTACAGGTCAGATAGACTTCTCCGATCTCAAAATCGTACTCAAGGCGGCTGTGAAAGAGGGTACGGAGATTATCGAGCCTGAAGTCGCTATCGGCTACGGCGCATTTATCAATTCCGTTATCAGCTTTTTACTCATCGCACTGTCGGTATTCATACTGATAAAGGTACTCGGCGCATTCAAGAGAAAGAAAGCGGAAGAGCCTAAAGAAGATCCGAAGCCCGATCCTCAGATAGAGCTTCTCACCGAGATTCGTGACCTTCTTAAAGGTGAATCTGCAGTGAAAGCAGAATGCGAGGAAGAAGAAAAAGAGCCTGAAACAGTTACCGAATAAGATACATACATTTCTACGGAGGGCAAATTGAAAAAGCAGGACATAATCATTTCCGATGATGCACTCACAAAAGAGCAGAAAGAAAAGCTGGAACTGGAGTTTTTCGAGCGTCAGCAGAAAGAACTGCATAAGGGCAGGCTGTTTCTGACAGCAAGCGTAATCGCACTGTATGCTAATGCGGTTATCACAGCGGCTTTGTATCCGCTGTACCTGAGAAATCTTCTGCGCTCTATATTCTTTATAACCGACCCCAAAAAGGTAGATGATTTTGCTCTGCCCGAGTCGGCGATAATGTTTATCACGACGATGATAATATTCATTATCCTGTGCATAAATATCGGTATGGCGATAGTCAGCAACATCTGTGCCGCAAAGAAAAAAGGTGCAAGACCTGCGGCGGCTGTATCGTTTATACTTGCAGAGGTCATAAATCTGCTGATAACCGTAATGCAGTTAAGCTCGGCTCTGACCTACAGCGATACAGCGGCAGAAATTGCAATGTTCGTAAACATTCTGTTCTGCTGTGTGTGCGCAGCCGGCATATACATAACGATATTCAAGTCGAATATTTCGGATTATACCTATGCGGCGGTGTCGGAAACGTCAGAAAAAGCCGAAAACAAATAATTTACTTAAAATCGAAATTTCTTTAAGTAAAATTAAGAAAAAGTATTGCATTTTCCGTTTGGCTGTTGTATAATCATATCAAAGGCTATTTCCGCTAGCTAACACAACTAAACCGAAAGGAAACGTACTTAATAAATGAGCTTATTTGAAGATAACAAGAAGAGAGTGATAGACGATTACGAGCGTCTTATCAACAGAAAGAACGCCGTTGCCGACTGCTATAACGGCATATATGACAGATATGTGAATCCCGTTCTGACAGCCGATCATGCGCCTTACTTCTGGAAGTATGATATGGATCCCAAGACAAACCCTTACTTTATGGAGCGTCTTGGCATCAACGCTGTACTGAACTCGGGTGCGCTTTATATGAACGGCAAGTATTATCTTGTAGCAAGAGTTGAAGGTAACGACAGAAAGTCGTTCTTTGCCGTTGCAGAGAGCGACAAGCCTACAGAGGGCTTCCGTTTCCACGATTACCCTGTTTTACTTCCCGATACGGAAAAGGAAGAAACAAACGTATATGATATGCGTCTTACTCAGCACGAGGATGGCTGGATTTACGGTGTATTCTGCTCAGAGAGCAAGGACAAGGACAGCAACGACCTTTCCGCCGCTGTAGCTCAGGCAGGTATTGTTCGTACCAAGGACTTAAAGACATGGGAGCGTTTACCTAACTTAAAGTCAAAATCGCCCCAGCAGAGAAACGTAGTTCTTCACCCCGAATTTGTTGACGGAAAGTATGCTTTCTATACACGTCCTCAGGACGATTTCATTCAGACAGGCTCCGGCGGCGGTGTATGCTTCGGTCTGTGCGAGGATATCAACAATCCTGTCATCTGCACAGAGGAAGTTGTAATTTCGCCCAGACAGTACCACACTATCACAGAGGTCAAGAACGGTGCAGGCGCTGTTCCGATCAAGACACCTAAGGGCTGGATACACATTGCTCACGGTGTCCGTAACACTGCGGCAGGTCTGAGATATGTAATTTATGTATTCGCTACCGATTTAAACGACCCGTCAAAGCTGATTGCGTCACCCTCCGGTCTTTTCATCGCTCCGCATAAATCAGAGCGTGTAGGCGATGTATCGAACGTGTGCTTCACAAACGGTGCGGTTGTTACCGAAAACAACGATGTATATATCTACTACGCTTCTTCCGATACAAGACTTCACGTTGCGGCTACAACAATTGACAAGCTGATGGATTATACATTCAACACACCGTCCGATCCGCTCCGCTCGGTTGACTGCGTAAAGCAGAGATACGAGCTTATAAAAAAGAATCTTGAAATAATGAACAAGTAATCATACTGCCCCCGATGAAATATTCGGGGGCAATTTTACAGGTGAAATATGAATAAGGAATGGTCTGAGCTTAACAAGAAAATGCAGTTATTACTGCGAAAAAAGGGTATTGCAGGTATAATCAAAATGCCGTTCACAAGGCACCTATCATCCACATTGAGGCGATGATGAGGATAGCCGGTAAAATCGGGATTGAAATATAACAACACAAAAAAGCCGATGATTTCTCATCGGCTTTACTTGTGTTGTATCGTTAGTCGTAATCGTGTTAATTAAACACCGTACTTAGCTGTGCTTACCTTAACGCCGGGGCCCATTGTTGAAGAAACTGTGCAGCTCTTCAGATATGCACCCTTTGCAGCGGCGGGCTTAGCCTTAACTATAGCGTCCATCAGTGTGTTGAAGTTCTGCTCGAGCTTCTCCTTACCGAATGATGCCTTGCCTATGGGGCAGTGGATTATGTTGGACTTGTCAAGACGGTATTCGATCTTACCTGCCTTAGCTTCTGAAATTGCCTTAGCAACATCAGGAGTAACTGTACCTGCCTTGGGGTTAGGCATAAGACCACGGGGACCGAGAACCTTACCTAAACGTCCTACAACACCCATCATATCGGGAGTTGCGATTACAACGTCGAAGTCCATCCAACCGTCGTTAATCTTCTTAACTGTATCATCATCAGCAACGAAATCAGAACCTGCGTCGATAGCAGCCTGGATCTTTTCACCCTTGGCGAAAACCAGTGTACGAACAGTCTTACCTGTACCGTTGGGCAGTACAACTGCGCCTCTTACCTGCTGATCAGCGTGACGTGAGTCAACACCGAGTCTAACGTGAAGCTCAACTGTTTCATCGAACTTAGCCTTTGCAGTCTGGCAAACTAAGTCGAAAGCTTCGCTTGAATCGTATGCTTTAGTGCTGTCGATCAGCTTTACGCTGTCAACGTATTTCTTACCTTGTTTCATTCATTATCCTCCTTGTGGTATAACGGAAATTATCCTCCCACCGTCTTAATTAGTCAACTACTTCAATACCCATTGAACGAGCTGTGCCGGCGATCATAGACATAGCAGCTTCGATAGAACCTGCGTTTAAGTCACGCATCTTGGTTTCAGCAATCTGCTGAACCTGAGCCTTAGTGATCTTGGCAACCTTTGTCTTGTTGGGTGTGCCTGATGCTGTTTCAATTCCGCAAGCCTTCTTGATAAGAACGGCAGCAGGCGGAGTCTTTGTAATAAATGAAAAGCTTCTGTCGGCGTAAACTGTGATAACAACAGGGATAATAAGACCTGCGTCATTCTTTGTACGCTCGTTGAATTCCTTTGTAAACGCCATAATGTTTACACCGTGCTGACCTAATGCAGGACCAACCGGGGGAGCCGGCGTTGCTTTACCGGCAGGAATTTGTAATTTTATAAATCCTGTAACCTTCTGAGCCATTTTACTCAACCTCCAAAATAACAATTAGAACTTAAATTTCAACTTTCTGCACAGCGGATATCTCAACCGTTGCGGGTGTAGGTCTTCCGAACATGGAAACCGTAACCTGAGCAGTACCGTTCTCTTCATCGATGGAATCAACTGTTCCTTCAAAGCCTTCAAGAGAACCTGATGTGATTTTAATAGTATCACCGACTGCAAATGAAATCTCTGCGACCTTTGTCGTAACGCCGAGGTTCTTTACCTCTTCGTCTGTCAGCGGTATGGGCTTTGATCCGGGGCCTACGAAACCTGTGCAGCCTCTCGTGTTACGGCAGATGTACCACGACTCATCGGTCAGTACCATCTTAACGTAAACGTAACTCGGGAAGAGCTTGCTCTCATAAGTTTTCGTCTTGCCGTCGTGTTCCTCAACCACTGTTTCGGTAGGAACCATAACTTCTTCGATTAAATGGTGCAGGTTGTTGTTTTCAACGACCTTCATAATGTTGCCGGCAACCTTGTTTTCGTAACCGGAATAGGTATGGAGAATATACCATTTTGCCTCAGACATTCCTTAGTCCCTCCTACTTGAAAATACTTAGCCTGCGGCACTCATATTAAGCGCTAATCTTAACAGAGTAGCGAACAGAGTGTCAAGACCCCAAACACAGATACCTGATACTATCAGGGCAACCAGTACAACAACCGTGTTGTTGAATACTGTCTTCTTGCTTGGCCACACAACCTTTTTGAACTCGGACTTTAAATCCTTGAAGTACTTTACGATGGATTTCTTAGGCTTCTTTGCAAGAGCAGCTTTTTTACTGTTCTTTTCATTGGCCTTTTTCGCTTTCGCCGCTTCTTTAGTCAAGCTTGCATCTTTAGCCATCATAAACCTCCTTACTTAGTTTCCTTGTGTGGAGTATGCTTCTTGCAGAACCTGCAGTACTTGTTCATTTCAATTCTGTCAGGATCGTTCTTCTTGTTCTTCTTGGTGTTGTAGTTGCGCTGTTTGCACTCAGTACACGCAAGGGTAATTTTAACTCTCACTTTCGGCACCTCCTATTTTTTTGCCCTTTGGGGCTTTAGCCTCCCTCTTTGCCTCAGACTTTTTCTTCGGCAGGGTTTATTGTGAATTAAAAAATTGCACAAAAAAATAAACCCCTAATGAGGTACTATAATCATAACACATTATGATAGGTTTGTCAATAGGAGTTTATTAAATTTTTGTGTTTTTTGGGGCTGACAGCGCAATTTCACTTCAACTTGAAATAAAGCACCACCTGGAATGCGGCGAGTGCCGCAAACAGTACAAGAACTATCACCTGTGCGATGCCCCACGTCTGCATTCTGAATATAACAAGCAGACAGCCTGCGGCAAGAATTGCGGCATTTATAAGGAAACGCTTGTTTTTGCCCTGCCCTGCTTTCTTAAACGGATTTTTTACCTGCTTATTCATACTTTTGACTGTATACGCTTAGCCATAAGCGTATTCTTCATCAGCATTGCTATCGTCATAGGGCCTACTCCGCCGGGAACAGGTGTTATGTATGAGCATTTCGGTGCAACTTCATCGAACTTCACATCGCCGCAGAGCTTATTGTCTGCGTTTCTGTTCATACCGACATCAATAACCACTGCGCCGTCCTTTACCATATCAGCTGTAACAAAGTCCGCTCTGCCTACTGCGCTGACTAATATATCTGCTCTGCGGCAAACCTCTGCAAGATCCTTTGTTCTTGAATGGCATACGGTTACGGTTGCGTTCTCGTGGAGTAAAAGCATAGCCATAGGCTTACCTACTATATTCGATCTGCCGATAACAACGCACTCCTTGCCCTCTACCGATACGCCTGTGCTGTGAATAAGCTCCATAACGCCTGCGGGGGTACAGGGAAGGAACGAGTAATTTCCTATCATTATCTTTCCGACGTTAACGGCGTTGAATGCGTCAACGTCCTTGAGCGGTGAAATAGCCTCTATGACCTTTTCTTCGTCAAGGTGCTTCGGAAGTGGTAACTGGCAGAGTATGCCGTTTACCTTATCGTCCTTGTTCAGTGTGTCGATAAGCTCCATAAGCTCGTCCTGCGTTGTATCTTCGGGCAGTGCGTATTCGTATGACTTTATTCCGCATACCTCGCAGGCCTTTTTCTTGTTGTTCACATAAACACGGCTTGCCTGATTGTTGCCTACTATTATTACGGCAAGACCTATATCGAGCTTGTCACGCTCTATCTCGGCACGGATCTGCTCTTTAACGCTTGCAGATACTGCTTTTCCGTCAATAAGATTCATTATTCTTCCTCCGTTTTATCAGGGGTATTTTCTTCGTTGCTTTCGGATTTCTCCGTCTTTTCTTCTTCCTTTTCGGTCTCAGCCGATGTTTCCTCGTTATCGGGGGCTTCGTCATCGACTATTATGCTCGGTGATTCTTCGCCTGCCTGCTTCATAGCCTTCTTAGCCTTAGCCTTTTCTTCAAGCATCTTCTGACGGGCATAATACGCCTCGTTCTTTTCCTTGCACGCTTCGCTGTCCTTATACATTACATAGCCGCGTTTCTTTGTCTTGAAAATCTTGCCGAGTATGAACAATGCAAGTCCGACTATAACACAACCGCCGGCTACTATCTGGGATACCTTGAAAGGTCCGATGAACAGACTGTCTGTACGCAGTGCCTCTATCCAGAAGCGGCCTAAGCCGTACCATGTTATATACAGCAGGAAAATCTCGCCGTCAAAGGTTTTCAGCTTCTTTGAGTAGAAATGAAGTGCGATAAAGCCGATAAGGCACCACAGGCTCTCGTAAAGGAAACACGGGTGAACAAGTGCAAACAATCCGTTTCCAGCCGCATCAAGCTCTGCCTGTTTTGCAATAACCACGGGATCGTTTATAATAGTTGTACCTGTCATGCCCCACGGGAGCGAGCCTGCCGTAGGAGCGCCGTAAGCCTCCTGATTTACAAAGTTGCCCCATCTGCCTATGCACTGACCTATAAGAAGTCCGAGACCGCCCACATCGAACATTGCGGGAAGGTTTACCTTATGGATAACGCAGGTAATCGCCGCCGCAATCGCTGCTGCAATAATACCGCCGTATATCGCAAGTCCTCCGTGACGCAGATCAAAGAAATTTATATCGGTATCAATGAAAATACAGTAGTAGGCTCTTGCACCGATAAAGCCGAAAATTATGGCTACAAAGGCTACGTCGAAAACGTGGTCGGGGATAAGCCCGAACTGCTTGCACTTGTGCATAGCGTAAATAAACGCAAGAATCACGCCTACCGCAATAATAACTCCGTACCAGTAGATGTCAACGCCGAACAGATTGAACGCTACCCTGTTTACGATAATAGACTTATCAAACAGGTTTGGAAATTCAATTCTCGGCACTTCGCTTACCGATTCGGTCAGAATGTTTAATAAACCGCTCATGTTAAAATTCCTCGCTTAATTCTCATCGGCAGGCTCGATTATCGAAATTGAATTATTCTCAATGTCGAAATCGTCAAGAGCCGATTTTATATCGGCAAATGTGGTATTTGCCGTAATTTCTATACCGTCATAAATTCCCACGTCATTTATTTCCTGGGAAATCATCGCATTTGCGACAGATTCGACATTATTGAAGCCTGCCACAAGCTCGCCGTAAGTCTTGTTACGGATAGTAATGAACTCGTCTTCGTCAAGACCTTCTTTTCTAAGACGGAAAAGTTCCTTTTCTATCTCGGAAAGCACCTTATCGGGATTTGTGGATTCACCGTCTGCGATCACGCTGAAAAATCCTCTGCCGCAGAATACGCCGACATTGAATGCGTCGTTTAGCAATCCGTCTTCGTACATTCTGTTATAGAAGTCTGAGGTCTTGCCGAGGCAAAGCTCCATAAGGATATTATAGACGATATATTTTTCAAGCTGTTCCTTTCCCGAATATGCGGGGAATTTCCAGCCGATATTGAACAGCGGGATAGCGCAGGACAGCTTCTGCACGTTTCTCTTTTCGTGAACCGTAAGCGGTTCATCGGGAACAATAACCTTAAGTCCGTGATCCTCTGACGGCTTCAGCAGCTCATCGCATATCTCAAGCGTTTTGTCAACATCAAAATTACCCGCAACGGCGATAACCATATTATTGAGGTTATAGAACGTGTTGTAGCAACGGTAAAGCAGATCCTTATCTATCTTTGCTATGCTTTCGATAGTGCCGGCAATATCAATTCTTACGGGGTTCTTTTCGTACATTGCCTGCAAGCAGTTGAAAAATACTCTCCAACCGGTATCGTCCTCGTACATTCTGATTTCCTGTCCGATAATCCCCTGTTCCTTTGCAACGGTAGCGTCGGTAAAATAAGGTTCCTGCACAAAGCCGAGCAATATACGCAGATTCTCCTCGAATTTCTGCGAACAGCTGAACAGGTATGCCGTCTTATCAAAGCTGGTATATGCGTTTGCGTTTGCACCCGTCTTTGCGTAAAGATCAAATGCGTCGCACTCGTCATTCTCAAACAGCTTGTGCTCAAGGTAATGCGCAATGCCTTCGGGAACTGTTACAAAATCGGGGTCCTCGTTTGTCTTGAATGTTGTATCCACCGAGCCGTACTTGGTAGCAAACAGCGCATAAGCGGTCGAATAGCCCTTCATGGGATACAAAAGGATAGTAGCGCCGCTCTTATGCTTTATTCTGAGATATTCTTCCTTGATTCGTGCGTTAGTGATTTTCTCCATTATGACAGCTCCTTTTCTCAATTTTCGTTGCCTGTAAGTACATAGACGCTGTCAAGTACCATAGATTTTGCGGCGGCGATTATACGTTCCTTTGATACGCCGAGGTAACGTTCAAGCTTTTCTTCGGGGGTTACTATATCGTTCTTCCTGATGCAATCAAAGTACCAGTTGCTTACGTTTCCCGCACTGTCGGCTACGCTCTTGAAATCGTTCTTTATAGCCATTTCGGCAAAGTTGATATCTTCATCGGTAAAGTTGCCGTTCTTTATTTCTTCAAGCTGATCTACAACGGCGTTCTTTGTCTTTTCAATATTTTCATTTTCAACGCCGCTGTTGACAAGCATAATACCCTTGAGGTCGTTCCTTGCAGCTGAGCAGTAATAGCACAGCGACATTTTTTCTCTTACGTTCTGGAACAGCTTTGATGATGTTGTACCGCCGAAAATCTTCTGTAAAAGTACAAGTGCGGCATCGTCATCGGAATGCGACTTGAAGCCGAGGACAAGCTTGCTCTGATTTACCGTCAGCCTTTCGGTAACCTCTTCCGTCTGAGTTTTTACGGGGCTTAAAGCTATCGTTGTGTGCTCAATATCGTGTCTGCCGACTTTTTCAAATGCGGCGGCGAACTTCTCCGCTACTCCATCAAAGTCGCTGCAGCCTGTGCAGATAATTTCGCACGGCATTGTTTCAAGCATACGGCGATAAGCCTTATATGCACTGTCGGGAGTTATCAGCTTTGCCTTTTCTACCGTGCCGTATGAGCATACGCTTGCAGGCTCACCCTTACAGATGGTTTTCATCGCACGTTCTATTGCGTAAGAACGCTTATCATTGATAGCCGTTTCGATGTTGTCAATAGCAGTCTTCTTTTCAAGCTCGACAAATTTTGCCGCAAACACGCCGTTTTCAGTCACAGGAGATGTTAAGCAGTCAATAAAAATATCCGTCATTATTTCCGTCATTTTTTCGCCAGCCAGAGCGTAAACATCATCAAGATAGTATGCACCGAACGAGATCGTCTGCAAGTCATACTGTCTGCCTGTAGTACCGCCTATTCCGGAGGCATACAGTCTTGACATCTTATTGTTGAAGGCTTTATATGAAGGAAGCTTTGAATTGCATTTCGTAAGCAAGAGCGGAACTATCACGTTTTCGGTTGCCGTTTCCTCGCTTAACTGTGTTGAAAATGCCACTGAAATCAAATTCTTCTTATAGCGTTTATCGGTAATACTGCTGAAGTATACGCCGTCGGCTATTTTCCTGCGGTTTATTATATTGTTCATCTGTTCATTCCTTTCTCGATTTTAAACACTGTTTTATAGTATACCATATTTTGAATACAAATTCCACACTTTTCACAAAATATTCATGCGGCGCTTCAAATTCCGCCTACGCCGATGCGGCGTTTCAAATTCCGCCTTCAATAACTATACTTCTTTGCTACGGTTAGCGAAACGGCGGGATTGAATGTCAGACAAGATTCACTGCATTTTATCAAGCCGATGCGGCGCTCCAAATTTCGCCTACGATAACAATACTTCTTTGCTAAGGTTTGCGAAACGGCGGGATTGAACGTTAGTCGGGATTCACTGCATTTTATAATGAAAATCTGCTTTCTTTCGGTAAAGCAGAGCAAATAAGCGTTAATTACAGATTTATTCTTATCGGACATACAATACTTTTGCTGTTCTGCTTCAGAATAGCACAGAAATATATCCGCAATGTGAATAAAAAGGACAAAAAAATTGAGCGTGACAAATTCACGCTCTCAAATCAAATAATGTATAATGTGTAGAACAAAAGAAAGGAGACAACTAAAAAACTAAAACCTCGTAAGCACTTAATCATGTGTCTTACGATGGCTTTATTATATCGCAAATTTACCAATTTGTCAATCGTTCACAAGCTGTATTTTGTGTAGAAACGCAAAAATTGTGAAAATTTTATAAGACATCGGCTTTGTTTTGTACATATTGCACAACAAACATTTGAAATTTCACGGTTTACTGACATTTTACTGCAATAATTTTACTGTAAATAAAAACGAGTACAGTAAACGTTTACTTGAAATATACAATATAAAAATTCCCGATGTGGTAGCATCGGGAATACAGTATTATTTATTTGAACACATCTCTTTGAAAAGCAGTTTGATCTTTTCGAGTTTGCCCGGATCAATAGGCTTGGGCGAACGGTAGGTACGCAGAAATTCAAGCAGTTCTTTTTCACTGGAACACACATTGTCGCTGTCGTTCAGGTCAAGATAGAGATGGACGGTCGGAGCGGAAAAGTAAAGTACCGCATCCACCCACTGGTCAAGATCATTCGCACGGAGTATCGACTTTATGATATCGCGCTGACGGCGCATCTGTCGGATCGGATTTGTCATATCTGTTTCAGTAGTTTTACCGCCGCGGTAAATCTTTCTCTGTGTCCATTTTTCGTCTTTATGGTTGCCGTATATGTATCCGGAATGATTTTTTACTTCTATTATAATAATGTATCTTTCGCAGAGCACCAACAGATCTATCTCGCTTCTGTTTTTCTTGTACCGTACAGGTACGTTTGCAAATACGGTATACTCGTTTCCGAGCTTCTTTACTGTTTTCATGAGCGATTTTTCGCCCTTAAAACCGGAAAGCAGTACGTTATAGCGTTTTGTTATAGTGAAATTCAGTGCCGCCGCAATAGCCATTATCACTATGAACGTATAGCCCAGTACAATATTTGAATACAGCGAAAAGCTTATATAGATCACCAGAAGTACGACCGGCAGCACGCCAAGTATTATCTGAAGAATAAACAAAACCGTAATTTTTTTGAAATTGTCGTAGCCGTGCTTATATATATCGGGCAAAAGACCACCTCCTTGAAACTGCTTATATTATACAGGAATTTGACCTTCAAGTCAACAAATTATCGTTTACCACTTGAAAAAAATCGGATTTAGTGTTATACTGTACTGGATTATGACAGCGGTTACCGCTTAAAGAAAGGTTGACACATAAATGAAACTTGGAATGGTCGGTCTGCCGAACGTAGGCAAAAGTACCTTATTCAATGCACTTACAAACGCAGGAGCAGAATCTGCAAACTATCCTTTCTGCACAATAGAACCGAACGTCGGCATTGTATCTGTTCCCGATGAACGTCTTGACGCACTCGCTAAGATGTACAACCCCGAAAAATTCACACCCGCAACACTTGAATTCGTCGATATTGCAGGTCTTGTAAAGGGTGCGTCAAAGGGTGAGGGACTCGGCAACAAGTTCCTTTCCAACATCCGTGAGGTCGATGCTATCGTTCACGTTGTACGTTGCTTTGAGGACGACAATATAATTCACGTTGATGGCAAGATAGGTGCGGCAAGAGATATAGAAACAATTAACCTTGAGCTTATCTTCTCGGATATAGAAATAATCCAGCGCAGAATTGACAGAGAAAAGAAGCAGATGAAGGGCGACAAGAGCCTTGCTTCCGAGGTTGAATTCCTCGAAAAGCTGCTGGCTCACCTTGAAGAAGGTAAATCCGCAAGATCGTATCCTTATACCGAATCCGAACTTGAAATGGTAAAAGCTTCTCCCCTGCTGTCGAACAAACCTGTAATCTATGCCGCAAATCTTTCAGAATCCGATTTCACGGGCGATATCGAAAAGAACGAACAGTACAGAGCAGTTTGTGAAATAGCTAAGGCTGAAAACAGCGTTGTACTTCCTATCTGCGCACAGATTGAAGCTGAGATTGCGGATATGTCGGCTGAGGATAAGGAAATGTTCCTGTCCGAACTCGGTCTTAAGGAGTCCGGTCTTAACCGTATAATAAAGCAGGGCTACAGCCTGCTCGGTCTTATATCTTATCTTACCGCAGGCGTTCAGGAGGTCCGTGCATGGACTATAACAAACGGCACTAAAGCTCCTCAGGCGGCAGGAAAGATTCACACCGACTTTGAAAAGGGATTTATCAGAGCGGAAATCGTTTCGTTTGACGATCTTATGGCTTGCGGCAGTATGGCGGCGGCAAAGGAAAAGGGTCTTGTCCGTCTTGAAGGCAAGGACTACGTTATGCGTGACGGCGATGTTGTACTGTTCAGATTCAACGTATAATAAGTTAAATCGAAGCACAAATCTGCTGTGCTTCGGCTCAGTTTATAAAAATCAGAAGAAAACGCTTGACAAAGCGGTTTCTTTTTGATATAATAATATCGCCGCATGTGCAGGGTAACAAAGAAAACGGCTTCAATAAGCGGTTTCACCTCAAGCAGCGAGAATTTTACAAGATGCCTAAGGGCAAGAAAGGTTTGAAAAAATGTACGCAATAATTGAAACAGGCGGAAAGCAGTATCAGGTTAAAGAAGGCGATGAGATCTTCGTTGAAAAGCTCGACGTTGAAGGCGAGTTCACAATCGACAAGGTTATCATGGTTGGTAAGGACGACGGCGCAGTAGTAGGCGCTCCTTATGTTGACGGTGCAAGCGTAAAGGCTTCTCTCATCAAGAACGGCAAGGCTAAGAAGGTTACAGTATTTACTTACAAGCCTAAGAAGAGCAGCAAGCGCAAGATGGGTCACAGACAGCCCTACAGCAAGATCAAGATCGAAGCTATCAACGCTTAAGTCTTATGATTAAGGCTGTATTCGCCGTAAAGGGCGAAAAATTTATCGGATTTACCGTAAAAGGTCATTCGGGTTATGCCGAGAGCGGAAACGATATAATCTGTGCAGGCGTATCAAGTGCGCTTATGCTGACGGTAAATACGATTACGGATTTTTTCAGTGTTGCCGCAGACATGGACATTCGTCCGGATAATGAAGGCTACGCAAAGTTCAGGCTTAAAGCTCCTTATGTGGACGATGCCTGCACAATGATAAAATCCTTTTACACGCATCTTACAATTCTTGAAGAAGAATACGGGCATATAGATGTCCGCACCGAACAGTGTTGATTACACACGATGAAAGGAAAATAGATATGATTAAAATCAGCTTACAGCACTTTGCTCATAAAAAAGGTATGGGTTCTACAAAGAACGGTCGTGACAGCGAATCCAAGAGACTCGGTGTTAAGCGTGCAGACGGTCAGTACGTTCTCGCAGGCAATATTCTCGTTCGTCAGAGAGGCACACACATTCATGCAGGTAACAACGTAGGTCGTGGTTCTGACGATACATTATTCGCTCTTACAAGCGGCAAGGTAAAGTTTGAACGCCTCGGCAAGGATCGCAAGCAGGTTAGCGTTTACGCTGACTAATCTCAAATCAATCAAGGCGGGTATATTCCCCGCCTTTTTTGTGTATTAAACGAATTTGCATTTTCTGTGCGATTCGGTGCAGAATATATGCAGATAAGACTACCCTGTCGGCAAAAGTGAGGTAAAAATGTTTGTTGATATTGTAAAGATTTATATAAAAGCCGGCAACGGCGGCAACGGCGCCGTATCGTTTCACAGAGAAAAATATGTGAATGCAGGCGGTCCGGACGGCGGCGACGGAGGTAAAGGCTCGGATATAGTTTTTGTAGCCGACGATAACCTGTCAACGCTTATCGACTTCAGATACAAGAAAAAATATATAGCGCCAAACGGCGAAAACGGCGGTGCAAGACGCTGTACAGGAAAAAGTGCGGAGCCTACCGTTATCCGTGTACCGAGAGGTACGCTTGTAAAGGACAGCGACACGGGAAGGATACTTGCGGATATTTCCGACAATGAGCCTGTTGTAGTTGCAAAGGGCGGCAGAGGCGGCAAGGGCAATATGAACTTTGCTACTCCCACACGTCAGATACCCAGATTTGCAAAGCCAGGTTATCCAGGTGAAGAATTCAACGTAACGCTTGAATTAAAGCTGCTTGCGGATGTGGGGCTTGTCGGTTTTCCGAATGTCGGCAAATCGACATTCATAAGCGTTGTGAGTGCCGCAAAGCCGAAGATTGCAAACTACCACTTTACTACTATAACACCCGTACTTGGCGTTGTTACGGTCGGTGAAAAGTCATTCGTAATGGCTGATATTCCCGGACTTATCGAAGGTGCAAGCGAGGGAATCGGTCTTGGACATTCGTTCTTAAGACACGTTGAGAGATGCAGACTTATAGTTCACGTTGTAGACGTTTCGGGCATTGAGGGCAGAGATCCCGAAGATGACTTCGAGAAGATAAACTACGAGCTTAAGAATTTCTCGGAAGAGATTTCCGAGCGGCCTCAGATAGTAGTTATGAACAAGTGCGACCTTGCAAGCGAGGAGCAGATAGCAAAATTCAGAAAGTACATTGAAGACAAGGGACTTCCCTGCTTTGAGTGCAGTGCGGCAACCACAAAGGGTACGGCGCAGGTTATCGAGTATATCGCAGGCGAGCTTGACAAGCTGCCGCCTCCGATAAGATTCGAGGCTCAACCGCTTACGGCAAGAGAGCTTGACGAGCAGGAACTCAAAAAGAAAGAGTTTACCATTACAAAGCAGGACGGCATATATATTGTCGATGCACCGTTTATGGTTCCTGTGCTTTCGATGGTGAATATGGAGGACTACGAAAGCCTTCAGTATTTCCAGAGAGTTCTGCGTTTCAGCGGAATTATTGATAAACTTGAGGAAATGGGCGTGCAGGAAGACGATACCGTTTCTATTTACGACTTTGAATTCAGGTATCTGAGATGATGTATGAAATTATGACACCTGCCGAGGCGAAAGCTCTCGGAGGGCTTACACTTGCTTTCTTCGGTGACAGCGTTTACGAGGTATATGTCCGTGAACAGATAGTAAAGCTCGGCACAATGCCTGTTGACAAGCTCCACAAAAAAGCTGTGCAATATGTAAATGCAGGATTTCAGTCCTATGCATACGATGTGATAGCAGATGAGCTTACCGAAGAAGAAACGGAAATATTCAAGCGTGGCAGAAATGCCACAGGAAACAACGTTCCACGCTCATCAAATCCTAAGGATTACCGCAGAGCAACAGGAATGGAGGCTCTTTTCGGATATTTGTACCTTACGGGACAGAATGACAGGATCAAAGAGCTTTTTGAAAAGATATATACAAGCGAGCGTACATAACTCACGAGAGAAGGATTACAATGAAGGCAACAACAAAACGCACGCTGATCGATATAGCGGTCATTATTATTTCAGGCTTTATATTTTCATGCGGCCTTAAGACTTTTACCGCTCCAAACGATATAGCACCGGGCGGCGCATCGGGAATATGCGTTGCCGTGGCTCATCTCACAGGACTGAGCGAGGGTGTTCTGTACTTCATTGTAAACGTTCCGCTTATTGTTATAGGCTTTATATTTCTCGGCAGAAGGCTGATGTTCAAGACGCTGCTTTCGATTATGACCATTACTGTTGCGACAGACTATGTGTTTGCTTATCTTCCTCACTATGAGGGTGATGAAATGCTTGCCGCCATATTCGGCGGACTGCTTATCGGCGCAGGTCTTGGTCTTTGCTACTCCCGTGAGGGTACGGGCGGCGGCACGGATATTCTGAACCGTCTGATATATAAGCGTTTCCCGCAAATCAGCATAGGGGCTATAACATTTGCCACGGATTTTGCGGTTATTGTATTTGCAACCTGTGTTTTCGGAAAGATTGAATCTGCGCTTTATGCCATCATTGCAATCTTTGTTTCTTCCAAAATGATAGATATTATCGTATACGGAAGCTATGAGGGCAAGATGCTGCTTATATTCAGCGACAAATCCGAAGAGATTGCTCAGAAGATAATGACCGCCGGCAAAGGCGTTACATTCCTCAGCGGAAAAGGCGCATACAGCGGTGACGAAAAACAGGTAATATGCTGTGCGGTAAGAAAGAATGACTATGTTAAAGTCAAACGTTATGTAAAAGAAGTCGATGAATCGGCTTTTATGATAATCACAAGTGCCAAAGAGGTACTCGGAAAAGGTTTCAAAGAGATCAATTGATATAACAGAAAGGAAAAAGTGATATGTCAGGACACTCAAAATGGAGCACCATCAAGAGAAAAAAAGGCGAAAAGGACGGCGCAAGAGCTAAGGTATTTACCAAGATCAGCCGTGAGATAATCGTTGCCATCAAGGAAGGCGGCGGAGATCCCAACAACAATGCCAAGCTCGCTACACTTATACAGAAGGCAAAGTCAAACAATATCCCCAACGATAATATCGACAGACTTATAAAGAAGGCTGTAGGCGGCGGAGAAAAGAACGATTACGAAAACTGTGTATACGAGGGCTACGGTCCTAACGGTGTTGCCGTTATCGTTGATTGCCTTACCGACAACAGAAACAGAACGGCAGGCGAAATCCGTCACTACTTTGACAAGTTCGGCGGCAATATGGGTACAAGCGGCTGTGTATCGTTCATGTTCAGCTTAAAGGGTATTATCGTTCTTGATAATGAAGAAGGCACCATTGACGAAGATAAGGCTATGGAAGACATTCTTGAAGCAGGCGGAGATGACTTCAGCTTTGAGGACGGCTGTGTTGAGATTACAACCGATCCCAAGGAAGTTGAAAATGTTGCAAATGCACTGAGAGATATGGGTTATACCGTAGTTTCCGCAGAAGCAGAGCAGGTTCCCTCTACATACACCACTCTTACTGATGAGGATCAGATAAAGAAGATGGGTCTTCTGCTTGAAACGCTCGAAGACAACGATGACGTACAGAACGTATGGCATAACTGGGATATGGACTGATAAGCTGTCCTGTCTAAACGGATATAAAAACACACCGTATGGATTTTTTACTTCCATACGGTGTTTCTTTTTAAATTTTTACTATCAATAAAGCGGCATGAACACTCTCATTGCGTTCTCTCCCCTGTTGCCCCATGTATAATAAGGAACAGCTATAGCAAGCGTATCGGTCGTTTTCGGCTCATCAAAGCTGTAGGGCTTATCGTTGTCTTCAAACCTTACCGCCTCGACTTTGAGCTTTGTTGTACCGCAAAGCTCGTTTTCATCAGGCTCGCATACCGTGATTTTACCGCCACGTTTAAGTGCTAAAGACAGCACATTGCCGTTATCCGCATCTTCAAAGCAATATACAAGCGGGCCTCTTCTTATTGCCGCCATACCGCTTACAGCAGGTATCTTTACGGAAGGATATACAAAGTGAGGAGTATCCGAAAGCGTAAGCTGTACCTCGTCCCCGTCCTTCACTGCAAGTATAACATAGCCGTTGATTTGCTTTATATCAAGTTTTTCGCCGTTCTGAACAAGGGTGAAGGTATCACTCCAGCCGGGTATTCTTACAGCCAGCCTTCCTCCCTTTACAACCGAATAATTTACGGTCATATCATACGGATAATCTGTGCGGCAAATAAGCTCCATACCGTTTTCAAACTTAACCTCTCCGTCTGCATACAGATGGCAGAAGCTCATATCACTGTTTTCTCCGTAAGCATAGCAGCCGAATGAGGTTATAAGCCTTGCTGCGTTTGGAGGACAGCAGGCGCAGGCGTACCATTTCGGCCTTACCGGCAGGTCGTGACGTTGAGTGGGCGATACTCCGGATATTCCGGGTACAACTTCAAGAGGATTTACATAGAAAAAGCGCTTTCCGTCAAGCTGCATTCCACCGAGAACAGTGTTATAGAATGCGGTTTCCATTACATCGGCATATTCGCCTATAAGCTCATTTTTGAGCATTGCGTTTGCAAAGAACATAAGGCCGATAGAAGCACAGGTTTCTGCATAGGCGGTATCGGGCGGAAGGTCATAGTCAACGCTGAACGCTTCTCCAATGACGGTAGAGCCTATACCGCCTGTAACGTACATTCTTCTGCGTGTGATGCTTTCCCACAGCCTTTTGCAAGCATCATACAGGGCGTTATCGCCGCATTTTGCGGAAAGCTGTGCCATACCGGTATAAAGATATACCGCTCTTACTGCGTGACCCGTAGCGTCACTCTGCGCTCTTACGGGCTTGCCGCTCTGCTGATAGTCGTGTTCCGTAGGATTGTTTCCCCACACTGACCAGTCACGCTTTGCCGCTTCCTTTTCATAGAAGTGAGGGTCTTCTCCACGCTTATTTATAAAATGCTCGGCTAACAGAAGCCACTTCTTGTTGCCTGTTGTACGATACATTTTCATAAGAGCAAGTTCGATCTCAGGGTGACCGGGTACGCCCTCGTTATGTTCGGTGATAAAGTGCTTATAAATATGCTCCGCATTCTTCTCCATAACGTCAAGGAGTTTTTTCTTGCCGGTTGCTTCATAATAGGCGCAGGCGGCCTCCATCATATGACCCGAGCAGTAAAGTTCGTGACCTTCAAGCAGGTTCTGCCAGCGCTTTTCCCTGTCCTTTATCGTGAAATATGTATCGAGATAGCCGTCCTCGTCCTGTGCGGCGGCGATTTTGTCAATAAGCTCATCTACTGTAGCCGAAAGCTGTTCATCGGGATAGAGTGCGAGCGAATATGCCGCCGCTTCTATCCATTTTGCCGCATCGCTGTCCTGGAACACCATTCCGTAAAAGCCGTCACCGACATCTTCCCCGTGAAGCGCCTTTGCAGCATTCTCAAAGTTCTTCACAACGTGGCTCTTTTCCGTATCCGGCGCTTCATCGCATAATACACTGTACTGGTAAGGAATTACCGTATCCCTTATCAGCTTCTGGTATTTTCCTATGAAACCGTCCGACTTATAAGCAGTAACCTTTATATTATCCTGTGTTATCATAACAATTCTCCATTCTCCGAGCTTGCGCTTGACTTACTTTCTGATATGTATTATAATCTTATCAGCAAGCTATTAAAATAGATAAAACGGATAAAAATATGGAGAATATTCATGAACGAGATAATTATCGCTAATAATTCTCTGCCACAGCTGTGCGGATGCGGTCTGTTTGCCGCATCAGAGAGCTTTATTCACACTGACAGAGTGCCGGATTTTTGCGTACTGATATATGTAATAGACGGGTGTATCTACGTTACCGAAGGTGATACGGACTATGAGGTAAACGCCGGCGAACTGCTGATACTCAAAAACGGCGTACACCACTTCGGTAAGAAAAAAATACGGAAGGGTACAAAGTGGATATTTGTGCATTTCAGAATAAACGCAGACTGTAATGCTTCGCCGTTTTATCCGGACGCTTCTCCGCTCGGTGCTTATGACGCTACAGCCAAAAGCATTCTTGCCCTGCCGAAATTTCTTCACAATGTTTCTGCCCGCTTTGAAAAGGAACTGAAAACATTTATCGAGTATGCTCAATCGGACGACGCGTACAAGAAATGGTTTATCAATCAGCGGTTGTTTCTGCTGTTATCCTCGCTTGCCGTAAGCGCACAGGGATTTTCAAACAATCTTACGCTGAGCGACAGGATATGCCGTTATCTGTCGGACAATATCGGTGTGCCTTTCAGCTCTGAAAATATCGAAAAGCGGTTTTATCTGAGTTATAAGTATATGGCGCATCTGTTCAAGAAAGAAAAGGGCGTGACGATGCAGCAGTATCATAACTCGGTGAGAATGGACGAGGCTTGCAGACTTCTCTGCTCCACGCTTATGAGCATAGGCGAAATAGCGGATAAGCTGGGGTTTTCGGACGTGCTTTATTTCAGCAGATGCTTTCACACCTACACAGGCAAAAGTCCGAGCGCTTACAGAAAAGAGAGCGCAAGGTATTTTTAATAACGCAAAAGCCTGAGAGGAGAATTCCTCTCAGGCTTTAATTATGCTTATGTATCCTTGTAATCACTCTCCGACATTACAACTCATTATTCCGAGTGCAAAAGGCAGATATGCCGCTCTGTGTATCTCTTTTTGCTTGAAGCCGTTCTTCTCGTACCAGTTACGCACTCTTACACTCTGATGTATCGCACCGGCATTAAGTTCCGTACCGCCCATCGAGAATACCTCGTTTTTGGCAAATTCAAGGCACTTTGCTCCGACACCGCCATATCGCTTGTCGGGAAGCACCGAGAACAAGTGCAGTTCATAAACGCTGTCATCTTTATTCTCAATAGCAAAGCAGGCTATCAGCTCATCTTCCTCAAACGCTCCGTAGAAAACATAACCCCACTCCGCTGACATCTGTAAACGGTCAAGCGTAATAAAGGCAGCGTGCTGCGGGCAATTCATTTCTGTAATGCCGAATGCGACAGCCTCCGTTTCATAGCTTTTGCGAATGACGTCAACGCACTGCGAAAGCTCCTCATTTGTCAGTTTTCTGATAGTCATACTGTTCACCCTTTCAATTTTCTGTATCAACATTATAAAGAACAAATATTAACCTTATTTTAACAAAAATCACGTCAGAAAAACGATAACTGTTCATTCTTTTCAGGAAACTCATAAAGATATGAAAACACCTTAGCGGGATCATACATAACGCCGTGCTTTTCGCACTCATTACAGAATATGCTCATAAGTCTGCCGTTGTTAACGCTGTTGCAGATATACTCATTGCCGTACTGCGATATATACCGCTGTTTTATACCCGGAAAATGTCTGTCAAGCGCAGAATAAAAATATTCTCTGTCGCCGTCACGCAAAGTAGTGCCTATCCCCATACAGATAATGCCCTTCACCCCTGCGTCAAAGCAGTACGACAGGATACCACGCAGATTTTCTTCCGTATCATTGATAAACGGCAGAACGGGAGTGAACCATACGACAGTGGGTATACCGTTTTTCTGCATAGCTTCAAGCACCTCATACCGCCGTTTTGTCGTGCATACATTCGGCTCTAAAATTCGGCATAAATCCTCATCGTATGTTGTCAGCGTCATCTGTACAACCGCCTTTGCCTTGCTGTTAATACTGCAAAGCAAATCGGCATCACGCAAAATCATATCCGACTTTGTAAGCACTGTAACACCAAAGCCGTGCCTGTCAATGACCTCAAGACACCGCCTTGTAAGCCTTAGCTTTTCCTCGCAATGCATATACGGGTCGCTCATCGCACCTGTGCCTATCATACACAGCCTGCGCTTTGAAGCAAGTGCTTTTTCAAGAAGCTCCGGAGCGTTCCGCTTTACTTCAACATCTTCAAAATCATGCCGCATATTATAGCAGTCAGAACGTGAATCGCAATAAATACAACCGTGAGTACAGCCCCGATAGATATTCATTCCGTTTTTGGCTGATAGTATTGATTTTGCGTCTACAAAGTGCATAGCAAACTCCTTAATAGCATAATACCGCACAGCAGAAACTGTGCGGTACGCTGTTACGTCTTTATACCTGCAAACTGGGTATTGTACAGTCTTGCATAAGCGCCGTTCTCGCTGAGCAGCTTTTCATGGTTTCCTGCCTCAACTACCTTGCCGCCGTCTATTACGACAATCTTATCTGCGTCACGGATAGTAGACAGTCTGTGCGCTATGATAAGGCTTGTCCTGCCTTTCATAAGCGCAAGCATTGCCTCCTGTATATGTACTTCCGTGCGGGTGTCGATGCTCGATGTTGCCTCGTCAAGAATAAGTATCTTCGGGTCGGCAAGCACCGCTCTTGCGATAGCGATAAGCTGTCGCTGTCCCTGACTTAAATTGCCGCCGCCTTCGGTCAGCATAGTATCATATCCGTCAGCCATCTTTTCCGCAAAATCGGCTACCTTTGCTGTCTTTGCCGCCGCAATTACCTCTTCATCTGTAGCGTCAAGCCTGCCGTAACGGATATTCTGCATTATCGTATCGTTGAAAATAACCGTATCCTGAAGTACGATACCTATAGAGCCACGCAGCTTCTTTTTCGGTATATCATATATGCTTTCGCCGTCAAGCGTGATGCTTCCGCCGTCGATATCATAGAATCTTGTCAACAGATTTACGACTGTGGTTTTGCCCGAACCGGTAGCGCCGACAATAGCCAGCTTCTGACCGCTCTTTATCCACAGGTCGAAGTCGTGCAGTACCTTTTCGCCGGGGACATATGAGAAGTCTATATCCTTGAACATAAGGTCGCCCCTTACGTTATCTATCGAGAAATCCTTATCCGTGCCTTCGTCGCTTTCAGGCTCTGTATCCATTATTTCAAATACACGCTCCGCACCTGCAATAGCCGTCTGTATCGAAGAATACTGCTGTGCTATCTCGTTTATGGGGCGGGTGAAGTTCTTTGTATACTGCAAGAATGCCTGAATCGTGCCGACCGTCATAACGCCTTTCAGTGCAAGTGGGTTGAAGTCGATTATAAGGAAATATGCGCCGAAGCCCGCAACAAGCAAAAAGCTGATATTCGATATGACATTCATACACGGTCCCATTATGCCGCCGCATATCTGCGCCTTTATCGCCGCCGTCTGAAGCTCATCGCTGATTTCACCGAATTCCTCGCAGGCTTTCTTTTCCTTTGAATATGCCGCTACCGTTCTGTAACCGGATACCATTTCTTCGATGTGTCCGTTCAGTCTGCCTAAAAGCGTCTGCTGTAACGGGAAGTATTTTCTCATAAACTTTGTGAGATTCTTTGTAACAATAAGTGTCAGAACGACAGATGTAAGGCTGACAAGCGTCAGCATAGGCGAATAATAAAGCATAAACACAAGGCAGCCGACAAGCGTCAGAACGCCGGAAAACAGCGAGGCTATCGACTGAGAAACAGTGTTTGAGATATTCTCTACATCGTTTGTCATACGGCTCATAATATCGCCGTGCTGATGAGTGTCGGTATACTTTATCGGCAGGTATGAAATCTTGTCAAACAGGTCTTTACGCATAGCCTTTACTGTCGTCTGCGACAGCTTTGCCGCAAATATACCCTGAAAATATGTAAGCAGTGAGTTTACAAGATACACACAACCGAGCGCTATAAGGCAGTATATCATACCGCTTATATCTACGTTTAATCTCTGATTTGAAACGGTTATCTTATCAATAGCAAGACCCTGAAGATAGGGAGCGACAAGGTTCAGTACAGTGATTATCAGCATAACGGATAAAAGCAGTATCATAAGGTATCTGTTCTTTCCGATATAGCCGACAAGCCTTTTCAGCGTGCCTTTTGTGTTCTTGGGCTTTTCAGCCATAAGCATTCTTTCGTGGGGCGGAGGGCCTCCTCTGCCCATCATTCTCATAGGAGGACGTTCGTTAGCCATTTACCGCTTCCTCCTCTCCCTGTTTCATCTGTGAATAGTAAATATCCCTGTAGACGCTGCTTGATTCCATAAGTTCTTTATGAGTGCCGAAAGCGCATATTGAGCCGTTTTCCAGTACCGCTATCTTATCAGCTCTCATAACGCTCGCTATTCTCTGAGCTATCATTATAATGGTAACACCGCTTAAGTTTTCACGCAGAGCCTTGTGCAGCTTTGCCTCTGTACTAAGATCGAGTGCAGATGTGCTGTCGTCAAATATCAGTATCTCAGGCTTTTTGATTATGGCTCTTGCTATCGCCATACGCTGTTTCTGACCGCCCGACAATGACGCGCCCTTTTCGCTTATCATAGTATCATATCCGTCATTGAAGCCGTCTATGAATTCCTCTGCCTGCGCTATTTTGGCGGCGGTCTTTACTTCCTCGTCCGTAGCCGTTTCACAGCCCCAGCGGATATTTTCCGCAACAGTTCCAGAAAAAAGTTCGCTTTTCTGCAATACTACGCCTATTTTGCTTCTCAATGTGTCAACATCGTAATCTTTAACGTTTACGCCGTCAACAAGCACATCTCCCTTAGTCGCATCGTAAAATCTCGGAACGAGGTTTACAAGCGAGGTCTTACCGCAGCCCGTAGAGCCGAGTATAGCTATCATCTGACCCTTTTCGGCTTTCAGATTGATGCCGGAAAGAACGGGTTTTCCCGATGAGCCGGGATACGAAAAGCCGACGTTTCTGAATTCAACGGTACCGCTGTTGTCGCTGTCGGCGCTTTTATGTCCGTCACTGATAACGGGATTTGTTGAAAGCACTTCGTTTACACGCTTCATTGATGCAGCAGAACGTGAAACCTGCTGAAACATCATACCTACCATCATCACCGACATAAGTATCTGTGTTATATAGGTTACTGCCGCCATTACTTCTCCGACCTGCATTGCCTTTGCTTCAACCTGAAAACCGCCTATCATAATAATAGCGATGACAGAAGCGTTCATTATTATCATCAGTATCGGGTTCAGGGTAGCAAGTAATTTCTGCACCTTGAGGTTGGTCGTCATAAGGTCGGTGTTTGCGTTGTCGAACCTGTTTATCTCATATTCCTCACGGGTGAAAGCCTTTACTACTCTCGCTCCCGAAACGTTTTCCTGTACCACGCTGTTCACCTTGTCAAGTCTTGACTGAACGATACTGAAAAGCGGCGAGGCTTTCTTCATAATTATTGCCACGGCAATAAGCTGAACAGGCAGTGATATCACAAGAACCAAACCGAAATTTACATTGAGCGTCAGTATAACGGCAATGCCGCCTATAAACTGCATTCCCGTCCTTACAAACATTCTCAGCGACATTGCCACAAACTCCTGTATCGCCGTTATATCGTTTGTAAGTCTTGTAACGAGCGAGCCTGTCGTGAACTTGTCCGTCTGCTGAAAAGACATATGCATTACCTTTGCAAAAGCGTCTTTTCTTAAATCGTTGCCCATTTTCTGAGCCGCCGCCGTGCCGAATGCCGCCGACGCTATACCTCCGAAGCAGCCGATAAGCGAGAAAACCAGCATTTTAAGTCCCGTTATCAGAACATATCGCAGGTTTTCATCGGCAGCCGCATCGCCCAATATACCGTTATCCACTATGTCTGACATAAGCGTAGGCTGTAACAGGTCCATACTTACCTCGAGTATCATAGCGAGCGGACAAAGCAAGGCAAAAAACCAATAGGGTTTCAAGTACCTTAGTACCTTCATCTTTTCTTCTCCTTTGTTCTACTTATAATATCAAATAAATTATACACTTTTCTTTTCCGTAATGTCAACAAACAGTTAGGAGAGGTCAACGCTTTTTCAGCAATTTTTCACATTCCGACTTGAAATTAAACGTGCGATAAGATATAATAATCAATATACGTTTTAAACGCACTGAAAGAAGGATATAAATGAAAATAGCAATAGTAGGTCTTGGTCTGATAGGCGGTTCTATCTGCAAAGCACTCAAAAAAAGTACATTTCATCATATAATGGGACTTGACGCTGACGGAGAGGTATGCAAAAAAGCTCTTGACAGCGGCGCAATAGACGAGATAATAACAGCGGACGGGCTTAATGACGCCGATATGACTATGCTCTGCCTTTATCCCGAAACTATCGTTGAATTTGTAAGGCAGCACAAGGAAAGGTTCAAACCCGGCTCTATCGTCACCGACTCCTGCGGTATCAAGGAATATGTAGTTACACGCTGTACCGAGGTGCTTGAACCGCTCGGAGTTATATTTGTCGGTAGTCACCCTATGGCAGGACGTGAATTCTCAGGCTTTGACTATTCAACGGATGATCTGTTCAAAGGCGCAAGCTATATAATCACCCCTTCCGAGAATACTCCCAAAATGGCAATCGATCTTTTGTCAACGCTTGCCTGCTGTATGGGATTCGGCAAGGTCGTAACCGCAACGCCGAAACAGCACGATATAAACATAGCCTTTACCTCACAGCTGGCGCACGTTGTATCAAACGCCTATGTAAAAAGCCCGTCGCTTTTCAACGCAGATGGATTCTCGGCAGGCAGTTTTATGGATCTCACCCGTGTCGCAAAGCTGAACGAATATATGTGGAGCAGTCTGTTTCTGTGCAACAAGGAGGCTCTGCTGTTTGAGCTGAATACAATTATTGATAATCTGTGCAAATACAGAGATGCTATAAATGACGACGATATAGATACACTGCGTGATATACTCCGTGACGGCAGAGAGCGTAAAGAAAAGAGCAATGAGCTTTACGCAGAACATGCAAGGAGAAAAGTATAATATGCCTTCAACGAAAAAGACAAGAAGCTATGCCATTGCGCTGAGCGGAATACTGAGCGCTATATGTATCGTGCTTATGTTCTGCACCGGATTTATCCCGATAGGCGTATATATACTGCCTGCGGTAGCAGGTCTTGTCGTATGGATAATATACCGTGAAATAAGCAGGAAATGGGCGCTTCTTTGCTATGCGGCTGTGGCTTTACTTGCACTGCTTCTGACGCCGGATATAGAGTCAAAACTGCTGTTCACGGGCTTTTTCGGCTACTACCCGGTCATCCGTGACCTGCTCACAAAAGTAAAGCCTGCTGTGCTGTCATTCCTTCTGCGTTTTATTTGTTTCAATGTCCCTGTTGTTGCGATATACGCACTGCTTCTGAACGTGCTTGGTATGGGACAGCTTATTGAAGATTTCGCAGGATTCGGACAGTTTGCGGTGCTTGCTTTCTGGCTTATCGGAAACTTTACATTTGTCTGCTATGACGTATGTCTGAGCCAGCTTTCCTATGTTTACGAAAAATGGCTGAGGAGAAAGGTACACAGACTTATACGGTAGAAATACAATACGCTTATGGCGGCACAGGCGGCTGGAATGGATTATTTCGAGCTTCTCACAAAAATTCTTGAAACACGATATTTACTCGATTGACTCACACCGATCGGCAATGTGTTGTTGACATTCGTGTCAGGTTAATGTATAATAGTGGTATTATAAACCGCATGGCTTCTGCCTATGCGGTTTTAAGCGTTAAAAACGCTTATAGAAAGGTATGGAATCTTATGCAAAACAAAATACTGTTTACAGCTCCCGGAGAATTTGACAAGTGGGAGCAGCAATGCCAGCCTATCGGAAACGGCTATATGGGAGCAAGTTTCTTCGGCGGCATTTCAAAGGAAAAAATAGTGCTGAATGAAAAAACGCTGTGGGCAGGCGGTCCTTCGGAAAGCCGTCCGGATTACAACGGCGGTATTATAGACGGTAGCTATGAGTATGTGAAGCAGGTACAGCAGCTTCTCTATGACGGAAAGTATGACGAAGCGGTTGCACTTCTCCCCCATCTGACAGGTGCAACGGACGGATACGGTGCTTATCAGCTTTTATGCGATATGATGCTCACCTTCTCCAATATAGACGAAACTCAGGCGACCGATTATACAAGAACGCTCGACCTTGACAATTCTATATTCACAACACAGTTTACATATCAGGGCGCAGTTCATAAGAGAGAGGCTTTTGCAAACTATCCTTCAAATGTTATATGCCTTAAGCTAAGTTCTGACAAGCCTCGCAGGATATGCGTAAAGCTGTCGCTTGACAATCTCCAGTGCGGAAGCGTTACGGCGAACGGCGATACGCTCACATATGAGGGTGCGTTATGGGATAACGGACTTCGCTACTGCACTATATTCAAGGTAGTAAACAAGTGCGGAGAGCTTATCGACGCAAAAGACAGCATAATGGTCGAACACGCAGATGAGGTTTATATTTATCTCACAGCGTCAACCGACTATTCAAATAAATATCCGACGTTCAGAACAGGCGTAAACCCTTCAGCCGCAGTAAATCAGCGTATCGAAAATGCCGTAAGCAAGGGCTTTGACGCACTTTACAAGGAACACCTCGCAGACTACAAGGCACTTTTTGACAGAGTTACGCTGAAAATAAACGAGGACACGGACGATGTTATTCCCTGCGACAAGCTGATAAGCGAGTATAAGGAAAACGGCTCACGGAGCATTGCGAACCGTCTTGAAACCCTGTACTTCCAGTTCGGCAGATATATGCTTATAAGTTCGTCAAGAGCAGGCTCGCTCCCTGCAAACCTTCAGGGCGTATGGAACGAGAGCAACTGTCCTCCGTGGTGCTGTGACTATCATATAAACGTAAACCTCCAGATGAACTACTGGGGAGCATATAATACAAATCTCAGCGAAACTGTTCCTCCTCTGGTTGATTTTCTTGACAGTATGCGTCCGTCCGGCAGAAAGTCTGCCGAAGCATATTACGGCATAAAGTCGGACGAAGAACATCCCGAAAACGGCTGGTGTGCTCACACGCAAAGCACTCCGTTCGGCTGGACAGCTCCCGGCTGGGATTTCTACTGGGGTTGGTCTACAGCGGCTGTCGCATGGCTTATGCAGAATATCTACGAGCATTTTGAATTTACAGGCGACAAGGAATATTTTGCGGAGCATATCTATCCGATAATGCGTGAAAGCGTGAGATTCTATACGCAGTGGCTTATATATGACGATAAGCAGAAGCGTCTTGTTTCTTCACCGACATACTCACCCGAACACGGACCTGTGACAATAGGCAATACCTATGAGCAGAGCCTTATAGAACAGCTTTACAACGACTTTATTACGGCGAGTGAGGCACTCGGTACTGACGAAGAACTGCGTAATATCGTGAAGGATCAGGTGGTTCAGCTCAAGCCCTTCAGCGTAAGCAAGAAAACAGGACTTCTCAAGGAATGGTTTGAAGAGGACGATGATAACTTCGACAACAGCAAGACGCAGAAGAATCACCGTCACATCTCGCACCTGCTCGGTCTTTATCCCGGCAATGCGATAAACTCGAATACACCCGAGCTTATGACTGCGGCAATAAACACGCTCAACGACAGAGGCGATGAATCAACAGGCTGGGCAAGAGCATATAAGCTCAACCTCTGGGCAAGAGTAAAGGACGGCAACCGTGCCTACTCTATCTTACAGGGATTGCTGAGAGGCTGTACGTTTGACAATCTGTTTGATTTCCATCCTCCGTTCCAGCTTGACGGAAACTTCGGCGGAAGCGCAGGAATTGCGGAAATGCTGATACAGAGCCACGAGGGTTATATAGAGCTTCTTCCTGCGGCACCCGACGCATGGAGGAACGGTGCGTTCACGGGACTCTGTGCAAGACACGGATTTGTAATCGACGCAAAGTGGGAAAACTTCAAACCTACGGCTGTCACAATTAAATCTACTATCGGCGGTATCTGCCGTATCAAGTCGGGCTGCGAGGCTATACTTTGTGAAGGCAAATCAGTTCCTATGTTGTCAAGCGACGGTATTGTTTCGTTTGAAACCATTGCAGGCAACACATATGCTCTTGTGTTCTGAATGCACAAAAGCGTGTTAAAACAGTCGATATAATTGTACAAGTTGTTGATAAGCAAAATTTTTTCGAGAAATTATAAAAAAACACTTGCAATTTGTTCGGCTTTCTGTTAAAATATTAATGTTGTATCGCTATATGTTAAATAGTGAATGGCGGACTCGTTATCCGCCGCAAGATAAAAGCAAGTATTGAAGGAGGTGCAAACCCCATGGCAAAATGTGATATCTGCGGAAAGGGCGTAACTTTCGGCATTAAGGTTTCTCACTCACACAGACGTACAAACAGAGCTTTTAAGCCCAATGTTCAGAAGGTTAAGGCTATCGTAAACGGTACTCCTTGCAGAGTACACGCTTGCTCTCGTTGCCTTCGTTCAGGTAAGGTTGAGCGTGCTAACTGATTTCGGTTAATGTTACGATAAAGATTGCTCCCCATATGGGGAGCATTTTTTATTTATATTCATGGATTTTACTCGTCCGTACGCTTTTATCTATTGACATAATAACTAAATTATAGTAAAATTAATTGGTAAGGTTTTGCCTTGTAATCAAGCTAAAGCAAATTTTGGAGGAAATATAATGACAACTGACGTACTTTTACGTTTAAAACCGGAACTTGCACTAACTCTCCACAGTGAGAATTATGCAAGCGGTACTTATGTCGGATACGGATTTACTCTCAGGGCACTGAGCGACAAGAGCTGTATCATATTCAACTCATGGGTAAGGAAGAGTGCGCTTACAACCAAGACGGCAGACGGATTTTTCACTGAATATATGGCAAAGCCTGAAAACAGCTTTGTAAAAGCATATAAAGCCGGCGAACCCAATATATCGGCTGTGCTTTTTGTCGGAAACGATGACGCTCAGTCGGCAACGGATATAAAGCGTTTCATTACCGATATGGTAAAGTATTATTCCGCAAACTACTACAGCAATGCCTGTGCCAAGTGTAGTTCGTCAATCGGACTAGGCTTTGCAAAGGCTTCTGACGGCAGTTTAAAGCAATTATGCAAGATGTGCGTGCAAAGCGAAGAGGACGCAGCAGAAAATGTGGTATCAGCTCAACAGACAACACCTGTTCAGCCTATTATCAACAATCAGCCGGCATTCAATCCTGCACAGTCTGAGATGAATAATCAGCAGGAATTTAATCAGGCTCAACCTATACCTCAGCCTAATACAGGAATATACGGAGTGCCTATAGGCGGCGCACCTGTACCGCCTGTTACGAATAACGATCAGACGGAAAATGTTATGCCGGCTATCGGCGGTACTCCGCTTCCCTCTTCTCAATCGGGCAATGACGCAATGGCGGCAATCGACCCTGCAACAGCGCCCGAAAGTACGGGATATTCAACCGCTCAGTCGCTGGCTGAACTAAAGCCTCCGTCAAACAGCAATCTGCCTCCTATCAGCGGAGGATTTTCACAGCCTGCTCCAATGCCGATGAATAACGGCGGTTATTCACAGCCTCCTGTAAACGGCGGTTTTACACAACAGCCGATGAACGGCGGGGTTGTTCAGCAGCCGATGAACAGCTTTGGCAATGACGGACGATTCGTTGCAGGAAGACCAACCGCTATATCACAGCCTGCTAACCCTGTTATGGGTATACTCGGCGCTATCGTCTTCTCGCTTATAGGCTGTGCCGTATGGATACTTATCGGCAAACTCGGTTATGTATCATATCTTGGCGGCATAGCAATGGCTTTCTCAACAATCTTCGGTTACCACCTGTTCGGCAAGAAATTTGACGTTCTCGGACTTATCGTAAGTATAGTAATAGTATTGCTTATGGTTCTTTTCAGCAATATGTTCATCTACACCTGGGAGCTGCTCAGCCAACCGGGAATGGAAGAAGCCCTTTCCCTGCTTGGTTACAATGGATTCTTTGGCGTGTTCTTCGGACTTTTTGATCTAATGAAACAGGTTGACCTTCATACAGGTCTTGAAGGTATAGATTCTATGACCGGTGGATTTATAAGCGACCTTGGAATCGGCTATGCAATTTCAATAATCGCTACAATTTCGATCGGTGTTTCAATGCTTAAGAAGGACAGATAAAATCTAATATTCGATCCCCGCTCAAAAATGAGTGGGGATTTTCCGCATTCTAAATATCACTCTTCTCTGCTCTTCTGACCGCGATCTGAATTTCATTTATCTTTTCGCTGTCTATGTTAGTCAGATTTTCGTCAATGACACACAGTTGCAGTGCCTCACCGCACACCTCATATCCGTTTTCTGAAATGTACGCAAGCAGTTTTTCAATCGTCCTGTTTCTGTCAAATGAAGTCCCCGCATATCTGCATATAGCATATTCTCCGGCAGGAAATTCAATCTTTCTGAATTTTGTATTCTTATCTTTTGTAATGTCTAAAATTACGCAATAGTAATTATTACGGTACTCGCCGCTGTGCAGTTCGTTTTCAGGTATATAAAGAGCGTACGAGCTGCTTATAAAAAGATTCTTATCGTACTTTTCTATTATCCTTGCGGACTCGCTTTTTATCTGGCTGTAATCGTGACAATTTCTGTCCGAACAATACCCCGTCCTGGCAGGAAAGTATCTGACGGATATATTTTCCGAGAGCTGTCCCGAAATTATATTGTCTATATGTGCAAGCTTTTCTCCAAGATAACTTTTCAGCAGTTTAAGTTCATCTATCTTTCCGCAGATATGCTCATACTGCCGTTTCAATAACTTGTACGAACTCAGAAATGTCTTATCAGACATAAATGTCTTAATTTCGTCAAGTGAAAGTCCCAACTGCTGTAAGGTTTGTATTTCGCCTATCCGCTCAAATTCATTCAAGGTATAATAACGGTATCCGTTTTTCTCATCACGTCTTGACGGCGAGAATAAACCTATCTTATCATAATATCTCAGTGTGTCGGTCGAAACATCGGTCAGTGCCGAAAATTCCTTTATCGTATACAGTTTTTCTTCTTCCATAAATAAACACCAATCCTTTGAGCAAGTACAATGTTTTGATTGGATTTTATCACATTTTGCAACTTGTGTCAAGCTAAATTGCATAAATAGCTATAATTTAATTGTTTTTCGGGGCTAAAATGCAATTATGTTGTGTAAAAACCACAAAATTTCATTAAGCTATTGACATTGGTGTAACTATAAGGTTTATAATCAGGGTAACAAAAAGAGAAGTAAAAAGACTTACTTCAAAGCGAAAATATCAAGGCTGCTTTACAATGACGTAACGCGTTGTAAAGCAGCCTTGTGTCGTATAAGGAGGTATAAACATGAAAGGAGACTTACTGAAAGGCTCAAGATGCGTTGTGACAGGTGCGTCAAGAGGTATAGGTAAAGCAATTGCCGAAGCATTTGCAAAGTGCGGAGCTGATGTTCTTATTACATATGTCAGCAACAAGGCAAAGGCTGATGAAACGGTTGCCGAGATGGAGAAATACGGTGTCAACGCTTATTCGTTCAGATGCGATGCAGGCGATGAGGAAGATACAAAGAGGCTTGCCGATTATATAAAAGAAGTTTTCGGAAGCATCGATGTTCTTGTAAATAACGCAGGAGCCATAGGAGAAGAGGCACCGATAACGCAGATTACATCAGATGAATGGGACAGAATAATGAGAGTAGATGTAAAGGGCGTTTTCCTTGCAACAAAATATCTGATTCCGTTGTTTGATAAAGAGAGGACGGGAAAGATAATCAACATATCTTCGGAGCTTTCGGTAAAAGGCCGTGCAAATTACACCCATTATACGGCGGCAAAAGGTGCGGTAAACGCAATGACGCGTTCGCTGGCACTGGAGCTTGCACCGCACATTCTGGTCAACACAGTAGCACCCGGGCCGATCGAAACCGATATGATATTACAGGACATGAGTTCAGAATGGGTAGAAAAAGAAAAGAACATACCGCTCGGGCGGCTCGGCAGTGTCACCGATATATCGGCTGTAACAGTTCTGCTGGCGTCAAAGTACGGTGAGTTCTACTGCGGACAGTTTATCAGCCCCAACGGCGGAGCAGTATTCATCTGACGCAAAAAACAATACCAAATAAGGCACAAAGGAAGAAAGGAAAGAAAAACAATGAGAAAGAAAAGATTATTATCGGCATTTTTAACACTTGCTGTAGCAGTAGGAGCAGTTGCAGGATGTTCTTCATCACAGACAGGCTCAGGCGGCAGTACAGAGGAAAAGGGCATTACAGTAGGCGTTTTCGATATGGGTACGCTTTATCTTATGCAGACATTTGATGAGATGGGCTACTACAAGGATAACGGTGCAAACGTAAAGTTCGAGTACTTCCCGGTATATTCGGACGCTATGACAGCATTCAACACATCAAATGTTGATATGATATGCTACGCCTGCGCCGAGGCGGTATCACCTGCGGTAAACGGTATCGACTGTAAGATCATCGGTGTGTTTGATACGTCATACGGACTTGACGGAATTGCCGCAGTAGACGGCATCAACTCGGTAAAGGATCTCAAGGGCAAGAATGTAGCCACCGAGATCGGCTCTGTAGATCATCTGCTGTTACAGCAAGCACTTGCCGCAAACGGTATGACTGAAAATGATATCAATCTTCTCAATATGAGTGCAGGAGATGCCGTAGCAGCTATGGCAGGCGGCTCTCTTGACGCAGTAAGCACCTGGGAACCTCAGCTGAGCTCAGCTGCAAAGACAGGCAGTGTACTTTATTCAACAAAAGAAGCACCGGATCTTATCGCAGATGTATTCGTTGTTCATTCAGAAGTACTTGACGAACAGTATGACAACGCAAAGGCAATACTCAAGACATGGTACAGCTGTATAGACGAATATAAGGCTGACCCCTCAAAGTTTGCAGAGAGTGCCGCAAAGAAGGGAAATCTTACAGTTGATGAGTTCTACTCGATCATGGATGTAACAAATCTGCTTTCGCTTTCCGACAACAAGGTCAAGTTTGAAAAAGGCACGAACGATATGAAGAACCTGAACGTCCTGCTCAGAACTGTCGGTGATTTTCTCTATGACGGAAAACTCATCGAGAAACAACTGACGGACGAAAAGATCAATGAAATTATAGACGGAAGAATCATTAACGAGCTCATGGCGAGCTGATAAGAGGCGATAATATGCAAACGAAAATTATGATAAGAAGGAAAATGAAACAAGCAAGATATATGATGATATCTGTTGTTACATTTGCCGTACTGTTACTCGTGTGGTCGATGGCAAGCCACTTTGAGATGGTAGATCCGCTTTTCCTTCCGGAGCCGGTAAACGTGCTCAAAAAGCTGTGGGAAACAGCCTGTGACGGAAGCCTGTGGACTGATATGGGCGTAAGTATATATCGTATTTCGATGGGCTTCCTGCTTGCAACCGTCCTCGGCGTACCGATAGGAATACTTTGTTCGTGCTTCAAGTCGGTATCCGCAGTATTTTCACCGCTGTGCCAGTTCATACGCTATATGCCGGTTCCGGCATTTGTGCCGTTATTGATGGTGTGGATGGGTATCGGCGAGTTCTCAAAGATAATGATAGTTTTCATCGGTACTTTCTTCCAGCTTGTGCTGATGATAATAGACGACTGCAATTCGGTTTCAGACGACCTTCTGGCGGCAGGATACACGCTCGGTGCAAATAACAGGACAACGGTATTCAGAGTGCTGATACCTGCTATGGCACCTTCGATGATGCAGACGCTCAGAATGATGATAGGCTGGGCATGGACATACCTTGTAGTAGCGGAACTTGTTGCAGCAAATACAGGACTTGGATACAGCATACTCAAGGCACAGAGATTCCTTAAGACCGATGCGATATTCGTCGGTATAGTAGTAATAGGTCTTCTCGGACTTATAACTGACATTGTGCTCGGTTTCCTCATCAAAAAGATTTTCCCATGGGAGGAGAGTGTTTCAAATGGCTGATGCAAAACTGGTAGCCAGCAACGTATGCAAGATATACAACGCAGGCAAAAAGAACGCATTCAAGGCTATAGACAATGTTAATGTTGAAGTCTGCGAAAACGAATTTGTATGTATGGTAGGTCCGTCAGGCTGCGGAAAATCAACACTTCTCAGAATGTTTGCGGGTCTTGACTTCCCGACATCGGGTGAGATAACAATTGACGGTGAAAAGATAATCGGACCCGGTGCAAACCGTGGTATGGTGTTCCAGACATATACGCTTTTCCCATGGATGACGGTTGAAGACAACATAAAGTTCGGTCCTAAACTTAAAAAGATGACAAAGCAGGAACAGCAGGAGATAACGGACAAATATCTTACTGCTATAGGCCTTGAAAAATTCAGAAACAGCCGACCCAAAGAACTTTCAGGCGGTATGAAACAGCGTGTTGCTATCGCAAGGGCTTTGGCAAACAACCCTGAAGTACTGCTGATGGACGAGCCGTTCGGTGCGCTTGACCTTTTCACAAAGTCACAGATGCAGCTTATGATGCGTGAGCTGTGGCAGAGGGAAAGAACAACGATAGTATTCATAACCCACGATATTGAAGAAGCGGTATTTCTCGGCACTAAGGTTTATGTAATGTCGGCTAGCCCCGGACAGATAAGGGAAGTTATTGATATTGACCTTCCTTACAGCAGGGATCTCGATCTTAAGGATACCCCCGAATTTATAAAGATAAGAAGACATATACACTCCCTGCTCCACTGACGGCGTGAGAAAAGAAAGGATATAATTATGAAACACAGTACAAAGCTTGCTGCATTACTTACGGCGTGTGCCGTTACAGCAACAGCACTGTTATCGGGATGTTCATCGTCATCGGACGGAAGTTCTAAGTCCGCACCGCTGAAGCTTGCCGTATACCCGCTTACTTCACCGTATTTTGAATATCCGATGGATGAACAGGAGCTGTTTGAAAAGTACGGCGCAAATGTAGAGCTTGTAGAATTTGCACAGTACACAGATGTAATACAGGCACTTGATACGGGCAGTGTTGACGGATCGATAATGGGCATCACCGAAGCGGTAGCGCCTATTATAAACAACCTCGGACTTGAAGTCGTATGTATGACTGACTACTCGGCAGGCATGGATGGAATTGTAGCAGCAAAGGGAATTGAAAGCGTTGCCGATCTTAAAGGCAAGACGATTGCAACTAACATAGGCACAATGAACCATATGCTTTTGCTGTCTGCGCTTGAGAAGGCAGGATTATCAGAGTCTGATGTGACTATCACAAATATGTCAGAAGGCGACGCAACAGCAGCTATTATAGGCGGCTCGATAGACGCGGCATCCATATTCGATCCGCAGATGACAAAAGCCGCTCAGGAAAGCGGCGGTAAGATAATCTTCTCTTCAAAGGATCTGCCGGGTGAGCTTTCGGACGTTATGCTGTTCAGCAAAGACAGTGTTGAAAACAGAAGCAATGATGTCAAAGGCATTATCGAGGCATGGTACGACATTCAGAAACAGTACAATGAAGACCCTGCGCCGATTGTAAAGACGATCAGCTCAAAGACCGATCTTTCGGAGGACGAATTCTACGAACTTATGGCAGGCCTTAGCATAGCAGATCTTGACTATAACAAGGATATGTTTGCAAACGGCGGTGAAAAGATGGCGGCTCTTATAACCGATGTAGCAGAATTTCTGAAGAATGCTGACTGCGTTGAGAGCGTTCCCTCTGCCGACAAGATAAAGGCGGCTATCAACAGTAAATTTATAGAGGAGCTGAGCTGAAAATGAAAACAGCGGCTGTATACACAGGCTCTGCGGCGTTTGCGAAAACGCTGACAGAACTCCTGCCTGAATACAACACTACATATGAGAGCGTAAGCGCAGGCTTTTCCGGTGCCGACATGAATGTGCTCGACCTGTACGATATGGTAAGTTTCTCATCGGCATATAAAAAACTCTTTGCATTTTTCAAGTCCGTTATGTATTATACTGAAAGCACCGAAAGCGGCAGTCACACCTCAACGGTCGTGATAATCCCATCGGGGCTCGGATACAGGGACGAAACTTATCTATATCTTATAAAAGGAATGCTTAAGAGCTTTGCTTGTGAGCTTGCAGATAACGGAAGCATAGTGAACTGCATTGAATGCAGTGACAGAAGCGATGAAAAGCTTGCCCGTCTGGTATCGTTCTTTGCAGACAGCCGTGCATATATGACCGCTCAGATATTACGACCCGACTTTTTGCGCAAAGTTCCCGACATCGGCAGAAACAAACCGACCGTGCTTATAACAGGTGCCGGTCAGGGAATAGGTGCGGCAACTGCGGAAGAATTTTCAAGGCTCGGATACAATGTCTTTGTGAACGATATCGCACTTACCGACAATGTAAAAAATGTAATTGATAAAACAGGCGGTTCTCCCGCAATAGGCGATATCTCGGACAAGTCAAAAACCGACAGCTTCATTTCCGAAATAACAGAAAAGTCCGGCAGGATCGATGTGTTTGTTGCAAATGCGGCATTCATGCATATGCGTCCGTTTGAACAGCTCAGCTGTGAAGAACTTGAACGTCACATATCGGTCAACATAAAGGGGCATCTTAATTGCCTTGAAAAGATAATTGAAATAATGAAAAAGCAAGGCGGCGGAAGAATTATCCTTTTCTCTTCAATGTTCGGCACGGCAGGCTGGAAAAATGCCGTAAGTTACGCAGGAACGAAAACTGCAATGATAGGGCTTGGACAATATCTTTCACGCGAACTCAGCGAATACGGAATATCCGTTTCGGTAGTATCTCCCGGCGTTATCGACACTCCGCAACTAAGGGCAGACGCTGATGACCTTGGGGTTACGATCGATGAAGTAAAGAATATATACAGGAAAGATATACCGCTCGGCAGGCTCGGCACAGCCGCAGATGTTGCATACCTGACAGCATTTCTCGGAAACGGCGGCGCAGATTATCTTTCCGGACAAATATTGCAGACAAACGGCGGAGAGGTAAGAACTACTCCGGAAACTATATGAGAACCGAGGTTATGATTATGCAAAAGAAATTACTGAAAAATGCAACTGTTCTCACACTCAATAAAAAAGATGAGATACTGACAAATACCGATATACTCATTGACGGCGATGAGATAGTAAAAATAGAGAAGAACATAAAGCCTGAAGCTGATATGCAGCTTACCGATTGCAGCAATCTTCTTGTTACACCCGGTTTTGTAAATGCGCATCTTCATTCGGATGAAAATATGTTCAAAGGTCTTTATGATAATATGCCGCTTGAACTGTGGATGCTGTATTCATATCCTCCGACAGGACAGTACGGAAACTTCTCCGACAGGCTGGTATATCTCAGAACGCTTGCAGGTGCGATTGAGCAGATAAGAAGCGGCGTTACAAGCTGTCAGGACGACGTATCCGGACACCCCCGCACGACGCTTGAAACACACAATATAATATTCAAGGCATACGAAGATATCGGAATGAGAGCAAACATTTCAACCTCCTGTCTTCACAAGAACTTTCTTGATACAATTCCGTATCTGAGAGAAAGCGTACCTGAAGAACTTCAAAAGAAGTTTACAGACCCACTGCCCGCCGAGGAAGAGCTTGCGGAAGCCGAGAGAATTATCAAGGCGTGGAACGGCAAGGGTAAGTTCAAGGTTACACTGTCGCCTATAGCGCCGCAACGTTGTGACGATGACTACAATGTAAAGGTATACGAGCTTGCCGAAAAGTACGATCTTCCGTATCACACACATATATGCGAAACCAGAATGCAACGTGAAACAGGCTTTGAGTTCTATGGCAAGACAATAATCGCACACTGCGAGGAACTCGGAATATTGTCACCGAGAACAACCATAGCGCACGGCAACTGGCTTGATGACAACGATATTGAAATCATGGCAAGAACAGGCGCAAACGTTGTACATAACATTGTCAGCAATATGAAACTCGGAAGCGGTATAATGCCGTTTGCAAAGATGAGGGACGCAGGAGTTCATATATGCCTTGGCACTGACGGATCCAGCAGCAACGACAGCCGGAATATAATGGAAGTCATGAAGACTGCGGCGCTTATCCATAAAGTAACTCAGCCGGATTACACAAAATGGCCCACTGCGTCACAGATCATCGACTGTGCGGTAAAGGGTGGCGCAAGAAGTATTATGCGTGAAAAGGAGATCGGTTCGGTAGAAAAGGGCAAGAAGGCTGATCTGCTAATGTTCGACCTCGGTTCATACGCATTCACGCCGCTGAACGATATCAAAAATCACATTGTATACTGTGAAAACGGAAGTCATATCAGAAACGTTATGATAGGCGGCGATATGGTACTGAAAAACGGTGAATTCACAACAATAGATGAGCACGCAGTGCTTGCTGAACTCAGGGAAATGCACAGCGAATTTATGGAGAATTATCGTAAGATCCTGCCGCTGTCAGATGAGATATTCAGATATATCGATAAGTCATACCGCCGTTGCGTGGGTGCAGACGACAAGCTCTGGCGCTTTACGGCATCAAAAGAAGAATATCCGTTAAGATAAGGGGAGTAACATATGAGCAATAAAAAATTATATGAAGATGCAGAATATGCGGCACTTGAAGACTATCTCCCCGTAAAGAGATTCAGGATAGTTCCCGGTGAATACAAGGATATTCCGGGCGGAATATCCGAGGTCGAGGTAACTATAGACGTTAAAAAAACTTTTGCGGGAAAGCTTGATTTCAAGGTGTCCGGAAGCGGCAGAATATACGGCTGGATAAGGACGCAGAAAGACGATGCACTGCGTAAACTAGGTGCAAAACGAATAGAACTTATCGACTGGTCGGAAAAGTTTCTGATGCTTATTGTAGTAAGCGAGAACGATAAAACCGCATATTATGTTGATAATTCGGAAGTGAAAAATCTGTTGAATAATTGCTTGCGACCTCGTCTTTAATAGGTTATATACAAAAAATCATCCCTGTCGGCATGGCAGGGATGATTTGCTTTACTCAAAAACACCGACAGTCAGATATGAACTTATTTCTGCTCAATAAATTGCGCTTATGCAAGTCAGAATCGCAATTTTTTCAAATAAGAACGTGTTGTAAGTGTACTCAATAAATTTTTTTGAAATAATTCGTGTAAATATCGTGTAGTAAAAAAATAAACCACATTGTTATGCGGTTTATAAAGACTGTGGTCGAGGTGACAGGACTCGAACCTGCGGCATCCTGCTCCCAAAGCAGGCGCGCTACCACCTGCGCTACACCTCGATATTGTTATATGTAATTTTTATTTATACTCGGTTATGTTCCCTGCTTTGTCCGCCCTCTTGCGGTTCCCGTAATCTCTCCGGCTCAATAATGAGCCTTGACATTCCGACCGCTGCGCCTAAAAACGCTCGCTTTTTCTGCCACCGGCAGCGCTCACGTTTTTTGCCCAAAGCAGGCGCACTACCACCTGCGCTACACCTCGATAAAATCTAATGTGTTTTCAGCTTAAATATTATATCACATCTATTCAGAATTGTCAACTGGTATTATTTATCTTCTTGTTGCAGATAATTTAACGTGAATTTCCAAAGTAAGTTCCACAGTAGAAATTTGAGATGAACGTTGTCCAAAGCTACTGAAGCATCTTTACTATACAATAATTTTTCAAACAGCATAACAGTAATTGTTCTTATCTGTGACGTGAATATGTTATTTCAATATTATAGAGCATATAAAACAAAGGACACTCGAAAAAACGAGTGTCCTTTACACTGGTGCGGGAAATGGGACTTGAACCCACACGCCAATACTGACTGGGGCACCTGGGGCTTGCCTTTGTCAACCTGCGGAACAAGTTCCGCTTCCGCAAAATCAAAGATTTCGTGCGATTCCAGCGTGACTGTTTTTGATGATAGTAATTTGCTGATTTGCCGGATATAAAAATAAAGGACACTCGAAAAAACGAATGTCCTTTACACTGGTGCGGGAAATGGGACTTGAACCCACACGCCAATACTGACACAAGCACCTCAAGCTTGCCTGTCTGCCGATTCCAGCATCCCCGCAAATCAGCTTATTTATTATAGCAGAAATTTTTACACTTGTCAAGCACAAAAATTTACAATTGAAAAATTTTTTTAATAACGTAAATTCCCAAAGTAAGTTCCACAGTGGAACTTACTTTGGGAATTTACGCTCCGATAGCAATTTTTGTTGTTCCAATAGCAAAAGTATCAAGTAAAATCAAGGCTCGTAAAGCTCCTAAAGTGCCAAAAAGCAACATACAGCTACATTCAAAACTGACGGCAGATGATATTATTTACTGCAATGAATGTGGTGCAAGCTACATAAAAGGGAATATTCCCGATGAATGCACCGAATGTGGAAATAAACTTAAATAACAAAAGCTCCCGACTTTATGCCGGGAGCTTCGCCTATTCGTGTAAATTTCGGTCAGTAAAAAAATAAACCGCATAACAATGCGGTTTAAACGCTATTTGGCTGGGATAGCGGGATTTGAACCCACGAGTGACGGAGTCAAAGTCCGTTGCCTTACCGCTTGGCTATATCCCAGTATAAACAAATGCCGCCGGCACTTAAGCCCAGCGCAGGCGGCATTTGTTCGTAATAAATATGGGGTGGGAGATGGGACTCGAACCCACGATCTTCGGGACCACAATCCGACGCGTTAACCAGCTACGCTACACCCACCATAAATGGCACGCCACACAGGATTCGAACCTGTGACCTACCGCTTAGAAGGCGGTTGCTCTATCCAGCTGAGCTAGTGGCGCATGGTCTGCATTTTCATATTTATCAAAATAAATAAGTTTTCACTTTCGTGAAAACTATGGAGCGGGTGATGGGAATCGAACCCACACAACCAGCTTGGAAGGCTGGGATTCTAGCCATTGAACTACACCCGCATATAAGTCAAAGTATGCTTATCGAACTGCACACATCTCTTTGACGCTTGTATATTATAACACAGCAAAATCACATTGTCAAGACTTTTTTTAAATTTTTTCTTCTTTTCGGTCTTATTAAGAATTTCAGGTATCTTACTCTTTCTGTTTTTTTCGTTGTGCTTGTATTTCCGGGCATCATTTGATATAATAGTATATAAAATACGTTACTGCGTCCGATGAAAGGAGAAAGTCTATGGCATACGAAAAGATTACCGGAACCTTTGAATCCTCGAACGGCACCGATAACTGTGCCTATTACATCTATGTACCCATTGCTCTCACAAATGGCGGATATAAGGGTATAATCCAGATCTCACACGGTATGTGTGAATATATTGAGCGTTATGAACACTTTGCGGATTTTCTTACCTCACACGGATATATCGTCTGCGGTAACGACCATCTCGGTCACGGAAACAGCGTCAGATCAAACGACGATCTCGGCTTTTTTGCCGAAAAGGACGGCTGGAGTCATCTTGTAAACGATCTGCACCGTATGACGATGATAATGAAGAAGAAGTACCCTGCACTGCCGTATATACTTATAGGCCACAGTATGGGCAGTTTTGTTGCAAGGCTGTATCTCACACGCTTTCCTAACGAGCTGACCTGCGCCGTAATTATGGGTACGGGCGATGACAAGGCACTTTCCGAAATAGGAGTAAGGGCTACACGCTCCGTTGTTTCCTTGAAAGGCGAACGTTTCCGCAGCGATAAGCTGAACACTCTCATTTTCGGAGTATATAACGACAAAATCAAAGATCGTCAGACTATCTATGACTGGCTCACTCACGACAGAGATGTTGTAAAGAAGTATATCGACGATGAAAAGAGCAATTTTGTGTTTACGGCAAGCGGATTTGTTGACCTTACTACCCTTCTTCGCAGAGTGTCAAGTCAGCAGTGGGCTGAAAAGGTGCCTAAAAAACTGCCTGTTATATTCATGGCAGGAACGGCAGACCCTGTCGGCGGATACGGCAAGGGCGTAAGAAACGTATACGCAAAGCTGATCGACGAAGGCTGCAACGTTGATATCAAGCTGTACCCCGGCGCACGTCACGAGCTTGTAAACGAAACTATGAAGGAAATAGTTTTTGACGATATTTTAACCTGGATAGAAAGAAAGGTCGGCGGAATGACAGGCAATTACGAATTTTAAGCCTTAAGCCGAAAAGAACAATATGAAAGACGGATTTATAAAAGTAGCGGCGGCAACACCTGAGATCAAGGTTGCCGACTGCAAGCACAACGCAAAGCAGATAATCTCTCTGGCAAAGGAGCTTGCTAAAAAAGATGTAAAGCTCGCAGTTTTTCCTGAACTGTGCATCACGGGTTACACCTGTCAGGATCTGTTCTATCAGACAACGCTCCTTGACGGTGCTAAGAATGCGCTCGTAACGATTCTGGAAGAACTGTCGGAGCTTGATATGATAACTGTAGTCGGTCTGCCGATGCAGTTTGACAGCAAGCTGTATAACTGTGCGGCTGTGACATATCACGGAAAAGTGCTGGGCTATGTGCCTAAGCAGTACCTGCCGAACTACAACGAATTTTACGAGATGCGCCACTTTACCGCCTGGGACGGCAGTAAATGCGAATATTTTTTAAACCGGTTTGACACGGATGCCGACGGCGAATGCGATGATTCGCTGAGTGCGTATTTCGGTGCGGGACTTATATTCTGCTGTAACAATATGCACGATTTTTCTTTCGGAATCGAGCTGTGCGAAGATCTGTGGTCGCCCTGCCCTCCCTCGACATATCTTGCACAGGAAGGTGCAAATATCATTATTAATCTTTCCGCAAGCAACGAGATGATAGGAAAGTCGGAATACCGCCGTTCGCTTGTTTTAAATCAATCTGCAAGGCTTATTTCGGGTTATATCTACTGCTCCGCAGGAGAAGGCGAAAGCACGCAGGACCTTGTATTCTCGGGACATAACATAATCGCCGAAAACGGTGCAACGCTTGCCGAAAGCGAGCTTTTCTCTAACGATTATGTTATCAGCGAAATAGACGTAAACAAGCTGGCATTTGAACGCAGAAAAAACACATCATTCAGAAATGACAAATGCGATACGGAAACTATATGGTTTGATATACCGCTCACCGATACAAAGATAACACGTTTTGTATCACGCACACCGTTTATCCCCTACTCTGCCGATGAGACCGACAAGAGATGCGAGCTTATTCTTTCGATGCAGGCACACGGACTTAAAAAGCGCCTTGCCCATACTTACGCAAAAACCGCCGTTATAGGAATCTCGGGAGGACTTGACAGCACGCTTGCACTTCTTGTATGTGCCAATGCCATGAAGCTGCTCGGCAGACCTATGACGGATATTGTAGCGGTGACAATGCCGTGCTTCGGCACAACAAAACGCACAAAATCAAACGCTGTGAAGATATGCGAGGCAATCGGAGTCACACTGCGTGAGATTGACATAACCGACAGCGTAAAACAGCATTTTCTGGACATCGGACACGATATAAACGATTTGTCCGTGGTATTTGAAAACGGTCAGGCAAGAGAACGCACAAAGGTGCTTATGAACATCGCCAATCAGACGGGCGGACTTGTAATAGGCACGGGCGATCTGTCCGAGCTTGCTCTCGGCTGGGCGACCTACAACGGCGATCATATGTCTATGTATGGCGTGAACTGTTCGATACCCAAGACGCTTATCAAGCATCTTGTCAGCTACTACAGCAAGACGACAGATAACAAGCTGCTCAAAGAATCGCTTGAGGATATACTTGATACGCCTGTAAGCCCCGAACTTCTGCCTGCACATAACGGAGAAATATCGCAGAAAACCGAAGACCTTGTAGGTCCTTACGAGCTTCATGATTTCTTCCTGTACAACGGCATAAGATGGGGATTTACCCCCGAAAAAGTATTCAGGCTTGCGCTGTACGCTTTTGACGGTGCGTATGACCGTGAAACAATACTGAAATGGCTGAAAACCTTCTACCGCCGTTTCTTCTCACAGCAGTTCAAGCGTTCGTGCCTGCCCGATGGTCCTAAGGTCGGATCGGTAACGCTGTCGCCAAGAGGCGACTGGAGAATGCCAAGCGATGCCTGTGCAACGCTGTGGTTAAGTCAGATAGAAAATCTGAAATAAAGTCTTATCTGCGAATAAATGAAACCAACCTGTCAATAATTACCTCACAAAGCTAAATGCTACGGAGGTAATTATGGCAGGTTTTTTTAAACGTAATATTCTTGATAAGGTTATGATATTCGGTGCGGTGCTGAGCCTTGTAATAACGGGTTTCACGGCATTTGCGGAGGATTGCGAGGAAAAGCCGCAGGAGGTGCTGAGGCTTCATATACTGGCAAACTCGGATAGTAAGGACGACCAGACGCTGAAATACGATCTGCGTGACTATATGCTGACAACGTTTTCAGATGTATTCGGAAACTGTGACAGCTTCAGTCAATCGGTAGCCGTTGCAAACGAACGCAGAGCCGAAATCGAAGAAAAGGCTAACGAATTTGTACATTCCAAAGGCTACAGCTACAATGTAAAATGCGAAGTCGCAAAAACATATTTCACCACCAGAAAGTACGAGAATGTAACCTTACCGGCAGGAGAATACACAGCCGTCCGTCTGCTTATCGGAAATGCAGAGGGCAGAAACTGGTGGTGCGTAATGTTCCCGCCGCTGTGTCTTCCTGCCGCATCAGGTGAATTTTTTACCGAAGAACAAAGCAAACGGGTTGAAGAAAGCCGTGATTATGAAATAAAGTTTGCAATATTCGAGGCGTTGCAGGGACTTTTCGGCGACGGTGATAGCAATAGCGAAAGCTCTGAAGAAACCGCCTGCGACAGCACGGATAACGATTTTGCTAAAATATCCGTTTTCGGCATTATGAACTGTGATATTCTGTGATTATTAAGGCAGGCGGTTTTCCGCCTGCTATTTTTTTAACCGCTATTGACATTTCCGCTATTCTGTGCTATACTGAAACTGTACTAATTCTAATAGTACAGTTAGTTTACCACTTGCTGACAATCTTAACGGAAATATATTATGAAAAGGAGAAAAATAATTGAAATATCAAAAGCTTTATTTCAGTATGCTGAAAACATTTCTCAAAAGTGATATCAAGCTGAATATACTTATTTTTCTTATCTCTGTTTCGGCTGTCTTTACATTTATTTCTTTGTTCTGTGCATTGAACAGCGGTAATGCGGCATATCACAATATGATGGATCGTTCAGGCTACATCTTTGACGGTATTATGCCCGAAGATTCACCCGAATTTTTCAGAGAAAACCTGCCCGAAGTCTACACTGCCTATGCCGACAATGCGGTTGTCAGCTATCGCTCAACCGAAAACTACATCTGTACAGAATCAGCTAAAGTTGCTTTTAACAAAAGCATGAAAGATCTGTACCGCTTCATACAATCTGAGTATAACATAACCGACGGAAGATTTTTCACTGAAGATGAGTTGAAGGGTGACAGCAAGGTTATTATTGCCGAAAACGACTGCGGTATAAATGTCGGTGACAGGCTTATCATTCCCGATGATAAAGGCGACATCGTACTTAATGTAATAGGTCTTTCCGATGATTTTATTGTTCCGTACACTTTTTTCTTATATCACAACAACAGCGGAATTTATGTAAAGGATGAAGATTTTGAGAATGAGATGAAGAATACTGCTCCGACAAAATACAGCGGCGCACGCTTTTTCTTTACATCCGATCTGTCTGACGATGAACTGCAGGCACTTGAGCAATTTCTCGGCAAGGTGGTTTATATTCAGCCGCCGAACAGAGAGGATACCGAATCTGTTATCATAATCTACACTATCATCACGGGAGGAATCGTGGTAACAGGTATATTCACCGCTCTGCTCCTGCTGACGCTTATGCTTCACCTGACGGATAATTGCAGCGAACAGATAAATGTGCTGAAGGTCACAGGCTGCAAGTCAATGCCGATAACACTGCTTTTATCGGCAGTCACTCTTACATACACAGCGGTTTCATTCATCTGCGCTATTGCTTTGAGTCCGATTTTTACCGCACTTATGGTAAAGCTCAGAATGGAATATGTACCTACCGCTTTTGACTATATGATGTCATTTGTAATATACAGCATTATAATCATAATATCGTTACTGCCCGGCTTTAAACGCATATCCTCAGCCACATACGCAAACGGAGGTGCAATATGAAGCTGTTATCTCTTGCATTATCCTTGCTTCGATCAAAAAAACGCAGTTTTATCCTTATGATGATATGTATCATTTTTTCAACTCTGCTGTTCAATTTTGCAATCACTGCGTCTTCGGATTATCTAACCGAAAAAGCATACATAACAAGTCACCGCTATGATAAAAAGATACTGCACGGTACACTCTCGTCAAAAGCGCCTATAACCGATGAAAAGATAGTTTCAGAGTTTGAAAAGTACGGAATAAACTGCCGTGTCGAGCGTTACTATGAAACCGCATTGAATCTTTACTCAGAAAAAAGCAGTATAACCGACAACGAGATAAATAATATGGACGATGACACTTTCTATCGGTTTTATAATGATATAAACGGAAGTCTGCTCGGATATTCGACCGAATACAGCGAATATCTCGATATAGGACTTTCGGGAGAGCGACCGGACAAGTCAAAGGACTACGGCGGCAAGATCCCTGTAATCGCAAACTATACATCGAGGTACAATATCGGAGACACAATAAAATACAAATGCGGGAAAGGAATTACCGAGCTTCTTGTTGTCGGCAGATATACCGATAACTATCTTGACAGCGTAATACTGTATAATACTGACACAGAAAGCTTGGGTACGACTTTCTACACCGATGCGGATATTCTCTATAATTCCGGACTTGCCACCGCTCCCGAAAATCAAGAGGACTATTCCGGCGAAAGCGTGGATAAGCGTTACTATCAATATGTGATAATTCTGAAAAACGGCAACGCTTCACGCGGCGAAATTGCGGCTCGCATAATTGACGGACTGGACGCAAACAGTGATGATTCAAAAGGCGATCTGTACATGAATATACGCTATGATGTGGCAAATCTCGATTTGCTGTACCGTGACAATATGCTGCTGATACAATTAATGCCTGTATTCATAATGATAGCCGTAGTCGGCACTCTCGGAGTGATTGCCAATATTCTGCTGAATGCCGAAAAACGCACAAAAGCAATGACGGTATTCCGTCTGTGCGGCGGTAAAATCCGCTCTGTGATAATACTAGAGCTTGTCTGCGACACGGCTGTAACGGTTATTTCTGTGCTTGCCGCTACGCTTATCCTGCTCGCAATAAACCGTATATTTGCTATAGAAATCATCAATGCGCAAAGCGGATTGTTCACTGCTGTATATCTGATTACAATTTCCGTAATTGTCAGCATTACAGGCTCTGTAACGCTGGTACGCAGTAATATGCTTGAAACAATAAGGAGATATGAGAACGTATGATGAAACTTGAAAATGTCGATAAATATTACAACAAAGGCACAGATGCCGAGGTACACGCGCTCAAAAACATAAATCTTACCATAGAAAATGGCGAGATGGTCGCTGTAATGGGTGTATCGGGCTCAGGCAAGTCTACCCTTATACATATTCTCGGCTGTCTTGACAAGCAGACATACGGAAAGTACTTTCTCGGGGAATATGAAGTCACAAAGTACAGCAATAATGACATTGCGGTGATAAGAAACGAGGAGATCGGCTTCGTGCTCCAGAATTTCGGACTTCTCGCCGACAAGACAGTATATGAGAACATTTCATATCCTCTTATCTTCAATCCTGCCGTTAAATACAAGATGATGAAAAAGCTTATCACCAAAACCGCCGACGCAATGCTGATAGGTGATCTTCTCAAAAAGCCCGTAAAAGAGCTGTCGGGCGGTCAGAAGCAGCGTGTCGCACTTGCCCGTGCACTTGTAAACCGACCGAACATAATCATTGCGGACGAACCGACAGCGGCGCTTGACAAAGCAACGGCAGACGAAATAATGGAGGTTATGAAGTCGCTTAATTCTATCGGGAAAACCATAGTTATAGTAACACACGACCGCACGGTAGCCGAAAAGTGCAGGCGGATAGTTGCGCTTTCGGACGGGGAGATAATCTCGGATAAGATAATTGCGTAAATCATAAATACAATAAAAAAGCCTAGCATTTCTGATTGACTTTTTCGACAGTCTGCATTGAACGTGAGCAAAAACTCACGCTCCATTAGTCTGATTTTGGAAAGTTCTCAATTTTATTATGGATTTTCAACTGTCAATAGAATATCACTCGATCATTCTACAAGGCGGTTATTGAACTTTACAATTTATGATGATATAATAAGGACAAAGGAGGGCAGGCATATGAATATTGGCAATGTAATATCAGAAAAAAGGAAAGCACTTGGTCTGACACAGCAGGCTTTAGCCGAAAAGCTGCACGTTTCTTTTCAAGCTATATCCAAATGGGAAAACGGAACTTCATGTCCCGATATTGAACTTCTGCCGCAGATCGCAGCTATTCTGAAAACAACTATTGATTCGCTGTTGGGTTATCCATCGCAATCCGTCACCGATTATGACAAAAGGTACGGCAATGAGGACTATTATTGGGGCTTAAAGCCTAACAATCTGTGTTATGAGATAATGAGAATTAAGCCGCCTGTTAAGCCGTATAAGGTTATTGATATTGGTTGTGGAGAAGGCAAGGACGCAGTATTTCTTGCAAGAAACGGCTATGATGTTACAGCGTTTGATGCATCTGAACAGGGGCTGTCAAAGGCACGAGAGCTTGCCGATACTTATGGTGTAAAGGTTGACTTTTTCAAGGCAGATGTGAGAGATTTCAGGCTTGAAGCTAACTATGACATCATCTTTTCAAGTGGGGTTTTTCATTATATTCCGCTTGAATTACGAGAAAATGTTGTCAATAATCTTAAAGCTCATACGACTACGAATGGTATCAATGTTGTAAATGTTTTTGTAGAGAAGCCATTTATTCCTCTTCCGCCCGATACAGAAAAAGGCGAATTTGTTGTGGATAGCTGGAAATCAGGTGAGTTGTTTATGTATTACCACGATTGGCTGTTTCATAAAAACGAGGAGTGGATCTTTGCCTGCGACAGCAGCGGTACTCCTCATAAACATTGTATGGACGTATTAATTGCGGAAAAGGTTTGATAGCTGAGTTTTTATATGATTATCTCCTATGCAATGCTGATAGGTGATCTACTCAAAAAGCCCGTAAAAGAGCTGTCGGACGGTCAGAAGCAGCGTGTCGCACTTGCCCGTGCACTTGTAAACCGTCCGAATATAATCATTGCGGACGAACCGACAGCGGCACTTGACAAAGCAACGGCAGACGAAATAATGGAGGTTATGAAGTCGCTCAATTCTATCGGAAAAACCATAGTTATAGTAACACACGACAGGACGGTAGCCGAAAAGTGCAGGCGGATAGTTGAGCTTTCGGACGGAGAGATAATCTCGGATAAGACAATTGCATAAATTATAAATACAAAACAACGGACAGCAAGATTTTCCTGCTGTCCGTTTTGTTTTTATATTTATCAATACCTCTTTATCTGAGCAATGCTATGATCCTTGCAATTTCCACTGTAAGAATCTTAAGCGTTATTCCGCCCGACATAACATAAAACCATACCTCACGGGCTGCCTGCGTTTTAGCTATCGGCGTTGCGATTATTCCGACAATTACCGCAAGCGCACCGATACAACCGGCTATGTTCGGTATGCTGATAAGCTGAAACAATCCGGGATCACAGCTTCCGTCTATAGCATTCTGAATAGTCTTGTCAAGTCCGTCACGGGTTGCGGCGAAACAGCATACAACAAGGCCGTACACAAGCAGTATAAGGCTTCTCAGCCCCCAGTGCTGTGTCTGTTTTCGTGTCAGAATACAGAATGCTATGTAGCCGATAAGGATAAGTATCATTACGGTAGTCGCAATTGTGACCCCGTCCTTGAAATATAATTTCATATTAAAAACCTCTTTTCAAAAAAATAACGCAGTACCGCCCCGATAAATAGGTCAGCACTGCGTCTTTGCGTCTGTCTGAATCAACTTAATTATGTAATTTTCAACGTTTATAACGCTCTCCTGTTTGCATTTCGGACAAAACAGCGGAAAATTCTTCAGCACCGTGTCCTGTGTTATTTTCACCCTTGTTTTTGCCTTGCAGTGAGGACACAGTATAAAACGACTTTCATCCGTCACTCTTATCGCCTCTTTTCTCTGCCGTTTTCACCATATGAGGCGAATATGTGCGGTAGAAATTTCTGACGTGTGCTTCAAGCCGTTTCAGGCACTCCGCTTCCCTTTCGGGCTGTCTGTCGCAAATTTCAACCATAAGCACAACAGGCGCAACATACTCAAGTGCCAGCGTATCGGGATCTTCTCCGATTATCGTTCCCGACTTGATAAGCTCTCTGAAAAGTCCTGCGTGATAACGCACCAATCTTTCCAGATACCGTTCGGAATACATAGCCGCAAACTCAGCGTTTCTGAACTGCTCTATCGTCATCATTCGCCTGAATCGGCTGACATACTCATCGTGCAGTGAATATTCTATCAGCTGTCTTACCTTTTTTGCAAGCATTTCCTCGGAAATACCGTCAAACACCTTTTCATCTGCTTTGCTTTCGGAAACGTGCACATCAATGCCGTCCGTGAATGTATCATAACGGCGGTACGTTTCCGCAACAATAGCGTCAAATATCTCCTGCTTGCTTTTGAAATGCTTGTACAGTGACGGTGCTTTTATCCCCACCGCCGAAGCTATTCTCTCAACACTTACAGCATCATAACCACTCTGCGAAAAGAGCCGCAACGCTTCGTCAAGTATGCGTTGTTTTGTGTCTTCCTTTTTGGAGGCTTGTTTCATATATTCACCTCGATATAAAAAGCTAACGATCGTTAGCTATATTATAAGCTAATAATCGTTAGCTGTCAAGAGGGTAGGGGAAATTTTTTGAATCTTTACATCTTAAGTGCGTCCACCGGCTTCATCCTTGCCGCTATATAAACTTGGCTCCCTTGCCAAAGGGAGCTGGATTGCGACAAGCACTCACCAATTTTATCCGATATTTTGGTTTTACGATACCCGCAACATCAGAATTCTTTAAACTTTTTCTGTCGCAAGACTGAGGGATCGTTACTGCAAGCTTAAGATATCGAACAGACACTGCCTATCTGCTCTGCCGCTCTCCTACAGATCGTTCGTACTTGGCACAATAGCTTTTCTACATCTTCAGCGCATCCACCGGCTTCATCCTTGCCGCTTTATATGCAGGATAGCTTCCCGAAATCATACCTATCACCGCAGACACTCCGACTGCAATAAGCATTATATCCGTCTGCATAACAAAGCTCTCACCGACCGCAAGCCCTATGACAAATGCCACCGCACACCCTGCCGCAATGCCCACGATACTGCCGATAACGCATATCATTGTGCTTTCGGCTAAGAACTCGCCGACTATTCTTATATTCCTTGCTCCGAGGGATTTTTTTATGCCTATCTCACGTTTTCGTTCGCCGACGCTCACAAGCATAGCCGTCATAACCGACACGGACGCTACCGCAAGCGATATTCCTGCCGTGAACGACAATGCAGAGGTCGCGGCAGTCAGTATTCCGTCAAGCTGTTTCTTCTGACTTTGAAGCTCGCTGATCTTTATACTGCCCTCGCCCTTTACATCAGCCATACAGGCCTTTATTCCGTCTATCGCTGTTTCTCCGTCACCGCTCTTGTCAAGCAGTACCGCTATCTTGTCATAGTCTGTCTTGCCGCATATGTTCTGAGCGGTCGTATAAGGAATATAAACGAAATACGGCACAGCGTCATTCATCATATTCTGTATGGGACTGAGCCCCGACTCGGCTACACCGATCACCGTAAAATCCGTATACCTTCCGCCGAAATTCACGCTTACCGTCTTTCCGACTATGTTTGTCCTGCCGTATGTTTCGAGTGCTATCTTATCATCGATAACGCAGATATTCTCCGCTTTTTCCACGTCATCTTCATTGATAAGCCTGCCGTGTATCGGCTTCATAGATATTATCTCATCGGCTTTTTCATTTACGCCCCACACCATACACGAAACATTGCTTTCGATAAGCTCACACTTGGTGACCTGCGCCATAAGCGGCATAGCGCCTGTCACTCCGCTTAAACCGCCGAGCTTTTTTATATCGTTATCTCCGAGCGTAACTCCTGCCTCCTGAGCCTCAACAAGTACAGAGTTTACGCCCATATCATCAAGGCTTTCGTTTATCTTTGTGGTACCTATCTGACCTGCCGCCGATATAACCGTCACCGAAAATATTCCTATAGCAACCGCACTCATTGTAAGTGCGCTCCTGCTTTTACTTCTCCATATATCAGCCATTACCGATGTAAAACCCATACCGCTACCTCCGTCTTTCAATCCGTCATAGTTTTACCGTTTTCTGCCGATATATTCCCGCTGTCGGAGCTGTCTTTGCGGTTTCGCATAATCACTGCGTTTGCCGCTACTCCTGTTGTATCTTTAACAACCTCTTCCTCAACGCTTACCCCGAACACCTGTGTTACCTTCGCCATCTCGAGTCCCGTTACAACGTCACGCCTTACCGCTCTTCCGTCCTCAATGACATAAACGTATTCGCTTTTATCGTCCTGCATTACTGCGCTGTAAGGCAGTGTAACTATATTACGTTTAATCCCGGTCTGAATTTCTGCATATCCGTTGTCACCGCTTTTAAGTTTTTCAGACGGATCATCGATGCTTACAGTCACATCGGCTACCGTTTCTTCCACTGAACCGAGATACTGCTTTCTTGTGCTTTCGCTGATTTTCAGCACCTTACCGCTTAAAGTTTCTTCCGCAGACGAAACACTGAGCTTTGCTGTCTGACCGCTTTTTATTTTTGTGAGATTTCGCTCAGGCACCGCAACATTCAGTACAAGTGCACCCTTTCCGCCTATCTGTGCAATATCTGCACCTGCATTGATCAGCTCTCCGCTTGCGGCTAAAGCACAAACAGTTCCGGATACCGGCGACGATATATTCTGAGGAATGCTGTCTGTAAGCTCCGCAAACGTCAGCGCATCGGATACAGAGCCTGCATACATACCGGCTAACATCTCACATACAGCATCCTTGTCAACAATTGCTATAGTCTGACCCTGATCGACCCTGTCACCGACATTCACCGGGTACTCTTTTATTATAAGCGGCATCTCTTCCCTTACCGATTTTACTTCCGAATATTCTACAGTACCGCTGCAAGTAACAGACGGCGTATATTCGGTACGTTCCGGGAAAATTACATCAACTCTCGGCACAGAATTTCTTATCAGCGCAGGCAGTACCATATTGAGATAAAGACCTCCGACAACGATCAGCGAAATTATTGTTATATGGAGCGCTCTGCGTTTTTTCTTTCTATATATACTGCGGTAATTCATATTAATTCTCCTTTTTGGCTTTTACTTCTTTAGTTTGACTGCCGCAGCGGAAAATATTACTGATATTTTGTGAATATTACAGATACAGCCGCTAAAAATAGGTTTGTAATTTCTCAAAAAGAAGGTGTGCAGATGAATATGATAATATGCACCGAGCCGTGCATACATCAGCATGACGGTTGTTGCGGACTTCACGGTGCCGGTGTAATAACCAACACATCCGTATCAGCGTGCCGATACTTTTCACCGAAGGAGGTAGATTCATACGCAAGTGAAAAACGCTCATCCAATCCCCGAAGCGCTGATAAAAGCAACTGATATTTCACGACATTACACAATGGCAGATGGTACGGTACAGGCGCTTGACAACGTTGATCTTACAGTTAATAAAGGTGAATTTATAGCTATTACAGGTCCGAGCGGTGCGGGAAAATCCACCCTTATGAATATTCTCGGACTGCTCGACACCTGTGACAGCGGAACATATATGTTCTCAGGACTTGATACAAAAATGCTATCCGACAGCGAACTCAGCCGTATAAGGAATCAAAAGATAGGCTTTGTATTCCAGGCGTTCAACCTTATCCCTACATTGTCCGTGCTCGAAAATGTTGCTCTGCCGCTTAACTACAGGGGTATGCCGTCCGCAAAGCGCATAGCACGCAGTAAAGCGGCACTTGAAGCTGTAGGATTATCCGCAAGGCTGTCGCACAAGCCTTATGAGCTTTCGGGCGGACAGCAACAACGTGTAGCAATTGCACGAGCAATAGCCGCCGACCCCGAGCTTATCCTCGCGGACGAACCCTGCGGAAGCCTTGACAGCCGCTCAAGCAAGGAGGTCATGGAGCTTCTGCGCTCACGTCACGAATGCGGTAAAACCGTAATTCTTATCACTCACGATCTTGACGATGCCGCTTACGCTGACAGGATACTGACGGTCTGTGACGGAAAACTTTATAAATAATTTTACAAAGTGCTTGCAAATTAAAGACGGATAGTGTATAATGTTATCTGTTAATTTAATATACAAGCACGCCTCCTTAGTTAAATGGATATAATAAACCCCTCCTAAGGGTTAGTTGTGGGTTCGATTCCCGCAGGGGGTGCCAAAAAGAAAAGTCGCTCGTAAGAGGGACTTTTCTTTTTGTATTATTCATTTTTCATTATTCATCATTCATTATTCATTTCTGCAGCGCGACTTTTCATAGTTGTATTGACTAAATCGCATTTTTATGTTATAATCATTTCAAAATTATCATACTTAACATATGAGGAATATATTTTATGGATAACATAAACAAAGTTACAAGGATCAACTTAAAAACGAGTGCCAAAAACAGAAGCGATTTAATGCAGTATTGTTTATTTGGTAAAAAGCAATACATAGCTATCGGTTGGAGCGGCGCATATGAAGTTGATCACGAAATCAAAACCTATGAAGAATATTACTATGCCGTTAAAGAAAAATATAATAGATACAATCATTCACACAATGTGTTTTGGTATGCTAAAGAGGGTGATCTTTTCTGGACGCATGATCTTGACGGGAACTATTGGATTTGCCGAGCACTGGGAACAGCTAAACCATGCTACAAGCCCGAGTTGGATATCGGAGCAGTTATCCCTGTCAACGCATATAAGTACGGTTTAGAAGTTCCGGGGCAAATAAAAGCATCATTTAATCGTCCCCACGGCGGCACTTGTCAGGATTTATCGGATAAAATAATAGTTGAGTTTTCCAAAAAAATGTTTAACGAACTATCCGGTACAGCAACGTATAAAGTAGAATTGATAGAAAACGATTTACTTTCAACTCTTCCGGATTTTGAGCTTGAAGAGCTGGTTATCTCATATCTTCAAATAAAAGAAAACTATTATTTGTTGTCTAATTCAATAGCTAAAAATTCTACCACTATAAAAATCGAATGTGAACTGATAAGCAGAGATAAAAATGCTTACAGAAAAGCTGTTGTTCAGGTAAAAGGAGGCAATAGCAAAGAAATAAATGCTGTTGACTATAAATCTTTTGATGATGACGGATACATTGTTTATATTTACGCACCTAATATTATCAACACAGAAAAACTTAAAAAATGTGTAATAATAACACGTCAACAGCTTCAAAACTTCTACAGTGAATATGAATATATTTTGCCTAAATCTATTACTAAATGGGAAAATCTTATTAAGTGATTATCATCATACGCAGGCTCTGCGCTGTATGACATAAAAATGCATTCGTTCCGAAAAGAGCGGATGCATTTTTAATATCTCCATTTAAATCTCTCCCTTTGCCAAATCCGCCGAAATGTGCTACAATATACCTATAACAAATTGCAAAACAAAAGGAGTACACATTATGAAATACAGATACGAATTGCATATGCACACCAAAGAAGGCAGTGCCTGCGCTGTAAGCTCGGTAGAAGATATGATAAAGCAGTATGTAAAAATCGGTTTTTCGGGTGCTGTTGTAACAAACCATTTCATAAGAGGCAACACCTGTGTTTCACGTTCTCTGCCGTGGGAACAGCTTATTATGCAATACAGCAAGGCATACACGAACGGCAGAAAAATCGCAGAAGAACTTGATTTTGACCTGTTTTTCGGCATCGAAGAAGGCTACGGTAACGGCAAGGAATTTTTAGCCTACGGCTTTGAGCCGGAATTTCTTTTATCACGTCCTTTTCTGCGCAACGCAGACCTCAGAACATGGGCGGAAGAAATTCACTCAGTCGGCGGATTTATTACTTACGCTCACCCTTTCCGTGACAGAGATTACATAAAAAATCCCGATGAAGTACCGGATATTTCGATAGTTGACGGAATTGAGGGCTACAACAGAGGAAACCGTGATATTGAAAACGAAAAAGCAATCCGTGTTTTCGGTAATGCAGATACGATTATCACCGCAGGAAGCGATCTGCACAGCACCGACTTTGACAGTGCATACGGAATTGAAACACAGCACAGGATAAGGAGCAACGAAGAGCTGGTGAAAACGTTGCTTGATAAAAACTTCAACATTTATCTCGGGGGATGAAAACTAATAACCGACATCTCAGTGAAAATTCGTAGAGGTCTTTGGGTTTATTTTACTGTGATTTTTACGAATTCAATGAACATATCAAAACATCTTCCACATATCCCCTCAACCGTCAACTTCTCCTACTTGACATTACAATAAATTCTTGCTACAATATCTTTTATACAATATAACCTGAGGTGAAAAATGAAAAAATTTTTGATACCGCTGTTATGCACCGCCATATTGCTTTTATGCGGTGGCTGCAATCTAAGCGACAAAGTGAGAATCGGCACGGCGGCTGAGGGCGGAAATTACTACATTTTCGGCAGTGAACTGAATGCTATAGATTCGCTCGAAAGCTACAATATCAATATCAAAAGAACGGCAGGCTCTGCCGCAAATATGCGTCTGCTCTCAGAAAACTATCTTCAGATGGCAGTGGTTCAGACCGACATAATAGACGATGCGTGGAACGGCAGAAACGGCTTTACCGAAGAATACCATGATTTCGGCGCAGTAGCAGGACTGTTCACCGAAAGCTGTCAGATCACAGTACGCAGTGACAGTGATATAAAAAGCGTTTCGGATCTTAAAGGAAAGACTGTAAGCATAGGTGAAGAAGAATCGGGTACTGCGCATAACGCAAGGCAGATACTGACTTCATACGGCATTGCCGAGGATATGATAAAAACGGTAAACCTTGATTACAAGGACGCCGCAAGTCAGCTTGAAAACGGCACTATAGACGCATTTTTCTGCACTATCGGTGCACCTAATCCTACTGTAAAATCACTCTGCGACAAGGGTGTTGCACGTCTTGTTTCGCTTGACAGTGACAGAATAAACGACCTTGTAAGCTCCTACGGCTACTACTCTGCCTGCACAATACCGGCAGGCACTTACAACGGTCAGACCGAAGACGTCAAGACTATAGGTGTTACCGCTGTACTGCTTGCAGGAAATTCTTGCCCTAAGGACACAGTGAAAGCGATAACTAAGGCAATTTTCGATAACTCGGAAACCATTCAAAACGCACTTCCCGTAAATATCGTAACCGACAGAAAATCAGCTGTCAACGGCATCTATATCCCGTTTCATCCGGGTGCCGCCGAGTATTACGGCGAAAACGGAATAAACGTAGAAACGGAGTAACAAGATGAGCATAGCACTTGATATGTATCAGACAGTAGCAATAGCTGTGCTTGTCCTGATGCTTGGCGCATTTCTGCGCAAAAAGATACATTTCCTTGAAAAGTTCTGCATTCCCGCTCCCGTTATTGGCGGTCTGCTGTTTGCAATACTCACCTGCGTCCTGCACGGCACGGGTCTTGCAGACGTCAGCTTTGATGATACACTGAAAGAAGTCTGTATGGTACTGTTCTTCACATCTGTAGGCTTCCAGGCAAACCTTAAAGTCCTCAAAAGCGGCGGAAAGTCAATGATAGTATTTCTGATACTGGTCATACTGCTGATAATCGGACAGAACTTCACCGCACTCGGACTTTCAAATCTGCTCGGACTTGATCCGCTTATAGGTATGTGTACAGGCTCGATTCCTATGGTCGGCGGTCACGGTACGGCAGGTGCGTTCGGTCCTGTTCTTGAGGATCTCGGAGTATCGGGAGCCACCACCCTATGTACTGCGGCGGCTACATTCGGACTTGTCGCAGGAAGCCTTATCGGAGGACCTATCGGCAGACGGCTTATAGTAAAGCACGACCTATTAAAGACAGTTGTACCCGAGGACGACAGCCTGCTTGTCGAAGAGGGCAAGAAGCACGAACGTCACTTCTCTATGTACGCTCCCGCCGTATATCAGCTTGTACTCGCTGTCGGCGCAGGCACGGTAATCTCCTACCTGCTGACTATGACGGGAATGACGTTCCCGATATACATCGGTGCGATGATTGTTGCCGCTCTTATGCGTAATATCGGCGAATACACGGGCAAGATCACCATTCATATGGGCGAAATAAACGACCTCGGCGGTATATGCCTGTCGTTATTTCTCGGAATAGCAATGATAACGCTGAAGCTCTGGCAGCTTGCCGACCTTGCATTACCGCTGATAATCATGCTCGGCGGACAGGTACTGCTGATGTTCCTGTATTCCTATTTTGTTGTATACAGAATTATGGGCAGAGATTATGACTCGGCAGTGCTGACAGCCGGTATGTGCGGCTTCGGTATGGGCGCAACACCAAATGCAATGGCTAATATGCAAGCTATATGTCAGAGGTATGCGCCGTCTGTAAAGGCGTATCTCCTTGTTCCGCTTATAGGCAGTCTGTTTGCGGATTTTCTCAACAGTATCACCATCACGTTCTTTATAAATATGCTGTAAATCTGCATCGGTTTACTTTTGGAGGGGTTTATATGTTCGGCAAAGATAAAGACAAGCAGAAAAAGAAAAAAGAAAAAATGAATGGTAAAGCAGGACATTCGGAGGAAAACTACAATGTTCTTTATGACAATCTCGCTTTTCCAGAGGTATACGCAAAAGAGCAAAAACAAAGCGATACCGAGAAAACAGACGAAGAGCCGGTAAATTACGACAATGTGGCTATTCCCGAAATCAATGTAAAGAAAGATAAGAAATAATTCCGACCGCTCTTAATGAGCGGTTTATTTTTATCCCCTATAATAATTTATCGCATAACCGCCGTATGACAGCCGAAAATAAGACATAAAGCAAAAAACAGTTGCAAATGCGGAGGTAATAGTGTATAATAGAATATGAATATACTGCCTTAATAGCGGTAATTTTCAAATGTGAAAGGAAAATCTATGTTACTTGATATAATGAACAGTCTTGGCGATCAGCGGAGCATTATCATCACTATATTCGCTTATGCGGTGATCCTGCTTATTGCCATACCGATACATGAATGCTCTCACTGCTTTGCGGCATATCTTTTGGGCGACGATACAGGACTTCATTCGGGCAGAATCACGCTGAACCCGATAAGGCACTGGGATCTCTGGGGTACTATAGGTATGCTTACTGTCGGAATAGGCTGGGGCAAGCCCGCACCCGTAAACCCTGTCAGAGCAAGAAAGGTTTCCGCAAGAACGTTCATGGCGCTGACTGCGGCGGCAGGACCTTTATCAAATGTTATACTCTCATACATTTTCGTACTTATCGGAAAGCTTGTATGGTTCTTCTTCGGTGCTTCAAATCCCGATGTTGTAGCATATGTTTATTACGCTTTTGATATGGCGGCAAGCATAAACGTTTCGCTTGCAGTGTTCAACCTGCTCCCTATACCGCCCTTTGACGGTTCAAGAATAATGCTCGTATTCTTAAAGGAAAGAACATATTTCAAGCTGATGCAGTACGAGCAGTATATAATGCTTGCCGTACTTGCTATCTGCTGGACAGGTGTGCTTAATGCACCGCTGAACTTCCTTGACAATGCGGTTATGAGCTTTCTTGATTTTACAACCTCTTTCGTTCCGCTCGTACCTCTCGGAGCATAAGAAATGCAGGAACTGAAATTCAAGCTGGAGGTCTATGAAGGACCGCTCGATCTTATGCTGAGCCTTATCGCAAAGCATAAGCTGAACATTTACGATATAGAAATCTCCCTTCTGCTCGAACAGTTTATGCTGTATCTTGACCGAATGAAGCAGGCCGATATAGAGATAGCGGGCGAATTTCTCGAAATGGCGGCAAGGCTTATCTACATAAAGTCAGCCGCACTTCTGCCAAAGCACGAAGCAGAAGAAATGAAGAAAGAACTTCAGGGCGTACTGATAGAATACGCTATGTGCAAGCAGATAGCATTGCAGCTGCAGCAAAGCTGGGTAGGCGATGATGTGTTCGTGCGTCCGCCCGTACAGGTGGAAGAAAACAAGGCATATCTCGGCATACACGAGCCGGACGAGCTTTTTCTGGCAATGTCGAACTTAAACTACAAGGATGCGGTACGAAAAGCCGTGCCTCATGTAAAGCCTGCCATCGCAAAGAGCTTTGTCAGCGTATTCACAAAGATAGTATATGTGTTGAAGCGTATAAATGACGGTCATAAGGTTGAAGTAAATTCGTTATATAAGGGTCAGTCCAGATCGGACTGCGTAGCTGTGTTTCTGGCACTTTTAGAGCTTTCTAAGAACAGCCGTATAAAGTTTACCGATGACAACAAATATCTTCACTTTGTGCCTAAGGATAAAATAGAAGAAGAATTCTCTTTCGGAGAACCGGATGAAAGCGAGGCGGCGGATAATTGAATTACAATGAATCAATCTGTATAATAGAAGCTCTGCTGTTCGCATCGGGTGAACCGATTTCGCTTGACCGGCTGAGCGAAGCAAGCGGCATCGAGCCGGAAACGGTATCAAAGCTTATCGACCAGCTTGAAAGAAGATACAATGTGTCCGGAAGTGCGATAAGAGTACTGCGGCTTGAAAATTCTTATCAGCTTGCGACAAGAGAAGAATACGCACCTTATATAAAACGTGCAATGGAAAACAAGCGTCAGTCACGACTTTCTCCTGCGGCACTTGAAGTGCTTGCAGTCGTTGCGTACAATCAACCTGTTACAAAAGCGTTTGTCGAACAGGTACGAGGTACTGACAGTTCGGGCGTTATAAACACTCTTGTTGACCGTGAACTTTTATATGAGGCAGGCAGACTTGAACTGCCCGGCAGACCTATCACATATAAGACAACAGACAACTTTCTGCGCTGCTTCAAGCTTGAAAGTCTGGCACAGCTTCCGAGCCTTCCCGATGAGGACGGTCAGCTGAACCTGAATGAGCTTGGCGCATTACAGCAGGATATCGATTACGGTGACGATACCGCTGATGATATCGGCGCAAACGAGGAATAAATTGCTTTTCTCTGCGGATACTTTTACCGACAGGATACGGGCAAAAACGGAGGGCTTATGGGCTGGCTTATTTTCATAGATATATTGCTCATCATCGTACTTGCTCTCATGCTGTCGGTAACAGTAAACGTGCACCTTAACGATGAAACAAGGATAAAAATAAAATACGCCGGTATAACGATTTTCTCTGTTTCTCCGGAGGACGAAAAACAGAAAAATCAAAAACAGAAAAAGAAGCAGAAAAAACAAAAGCAACATACGGACAATAAAAGAAAGTCTGTTTCAACAGATGACGCAAAATCTGTTGAAAAAACAAATAAAAACGACGCTGACAAATCCGGCAAGAACAGCTCTGCAAAAAAAACGGGTAAAATCGAAAAAAATGCAGACAACAACGATGGCGGTCTTTTGTCAAAGCTCGGGCTGAGCGGCGACATCGGCGAAACGATTGAATTTGTAAAACAGCTCATCTCATCTGCTTCAAAACCAGTTAAACGGCTTATCAGCCATATCCGTGTAAACAACTTTTATCTGTTTATAACGGCAAGCGGCGAGGATGCGGCGCAGGCGGCGATGAATTACGGCAAGATAAACTGGATCGTTTATACCGCAATAGCGGTACTGTATGAAGCAGTAAAGCTTGACGTTAAAAAGATAGACATTTCAGCAGATTTCAATTCAGGAAAAACGGAGTACGAGCTTTCGTGCAAAGTAAAACTGAGGCTCGGAACAGCCATAGGCTGCGCTTTATGGCTTTTATTCAGAACAGCAAAATTATATTTGAAGATAAATTCAAAGAATGTAAATAAAACTGCAACGGCTGAAAGCAAAACAAAGCCAAAAGCAGAGAAAGCGTGAGCTTTCGGAAAGGAAATCAAAATGGCAGAACAGCATCCAATCAACGGACTTATGGGAACTTCTATGGAGAAGATAAGAGAGCTTGTTGACGTAAACACTATAATAGGCGACCCTATCACTTCTCCCGACGGAACAATAATTATCCCCGTATCAAAAGTAAGCTTTGGCTTCGTTGCCGGCGGCTCAGACCTGCCCACAAAAGCTCCCAAGGAAGTATTTGCAGGCGGAAGCGGTGCAGGCATCACGATAAATCCGCAGGCTTTTATCGTAGTACAGCGTGACGGCGACGTTAAAATGCTTGAGCTTGGTGCAACCGGCAATAGTGCTATCGACGGTATAATCAGCGGCGTACCCGACCTTATTTCCAAGATCAAGGCTATCTTCTCTAAGGATGACGAAGAATCCGAAGAAAAAACAGAAGAATAAGCAATAACATCTGTCCTTTTCGCATAAGATATACCAAAACTATGCGGAAAGGACAACGCTATGCAAAGAAAGATTCTATCTGTCGCAGCTGCCGTGATTTTTACCGTTACTGCGACTGTGACAGTTTATGCCGAGAGCGGAGAAAAACTGTGTTATCTTGAAAATACCGATAAAAGCGGAATCGGAGTATCGGCTGTCAGTGCGATAATGATTGAAGCGAATACAGGTACGGTTCTCTTTTCAAAGAACGAAAAAGAACACAGACAGATAGCAAGCACGACCAAGATAATGACAGCTCTGCTGACCATTGAGGCAGGAGAGCCCGACAAGGAATTCGAGGTAGACCCGACCGCCATAAAGGTCGAAGGAACCTCTATGGGACTTCGGGAAGGCGATATTGTAACACGCAGAGCTTTATGCTACGGTATGCTTTTGCCTTCGGGAAACGATGCGGCAAATGCGGCGGCGGTAAATATATCAGGAAGCAAATCGCAATTTGCAAAACTTATGAACAAGCGTGCCGAAGAAATCGGTATGAACGATACGAACTTTGTCACACCGTCGGGGCTTGACGCAGACGGTCAGTATTCCTGTGCCTATGATCTCGCCTTGCTTACACGGGAGGCGATGAACAATAAAGACTTTGCAAAAATATGTGGCTTGCCAAAAGCAAAGGTGGCATTCGGAAACCCGGTAAACGAGCGGTGGCTTGTAAATTCCAACAAACTGCTCACAAGCTATGACGGCTGTATCGGTGTAAAAACAGGCTTTACCGACAGTGCGAGAAGAACTCTTGTAAGCTGTGCCGAACGTGACGGCGTAAGGCTTATAGCGGTAACGCTGAATGCCCCGAACGACTGGAGCGACCACACAAAAATGCTGGATTACGGCTTTGAAAAGGTAAAGATGTGCGATTTTACTTATGATTCGTCACGGCTTGTACTGCCTGTGATCGGATCGGATAAGGAAACAGTCGGCGTAAAGTGCGACAGAGTGAAACTGCCCCTTTGCGATGAGCAGAAAGAAAAAGTAACGGTCAAGATTTATCTGCCCGGATTTATTTATGCAGGATTATCCGCAGGCGATAAAGTCGGGAAAATATGCTATGAGCTGAACGGAAAGGCTATTGCAACGGCTGACCTCAGAGCGACTGAAAGCCGTGTACAGACTGAACAGAAAACGGATTTTTTTACCGTGATATATAAATTCATTGCAGGACTGCTTACACGCTGACTGCACTTGAACGGAATATGAAAGGACTATAGGAACAATGGAAAAAGTGAGATTACAGAAGATAATAGCAGACAGCGGCTACTGCTCACGCAGAAAAGCCGAGGAATATATCGAACAGGGCTGTGTAAAGGTAAACGGCAGACCTGTTTCCATTGGCGACAAGGCAGATCCCAAAAACGATATAGTAACGGTAAACGGCGAAAAGATAGCCACGAACGATACACAGCTCAGATACATAAAGCTGTATAAGCCGAGAGGCTATGTGACCACTATGGCGGATACGCACGGCAGAAAGATAGTTACCGACCTTCTGGACGATATCGATGAGCGTGTTTACCCTGTCGGCAGACTTGACAAGGATTCCGAGGGACTGCTGATACTCACAAATGACGGCGCACTTGCAAACGCCATTATGCACCCGTCCCGTCATATAAAGAAACGTTACCGTGTTACAGTAAGGGGCGAGGTAACAGATGACAAGCTGACAACGCTTGCGTCAGGCGTAAAGATCGACACGGGGGTTACGCTTCCCTGCACTGTTGCGGTTCTGACCGAAGAAGAAAACAGGACCGTGCTTGAATTTACAATCGCAGAGGGCAAGAACAGACAGATAAGAAAGATGTGCGAAGCGGTTAAATTACAGATAGTGCGTCTTAAAAGAAACGCTGTCGGAAACGTAAAGCTCGGTATGCTGAAGCCGGGCGAATGGGCAGACCTTACCGCAGAAGAGTTAAAGGGACTGAAAGCACTGGTTTCAAGCGATAAATCGGCAAAGAGAACGGCAAGAAAATGATAACGATACTGAGAAACAAGGACATTTCCGACAAGCTGGTGTTTGAGGCAAAGGATGACGGCGCCCCGGTAGGAGCTATTACCTGCACCACAGACGGTGAAACGCTGTTTGTAGAAACTCTTGAAACACCGTACATAATGCTTGTTGACGGACTTATGAGAACGGCTATGAACTACGCACTCAATCACTATATAAATAAGTGTACCGTAAATATGCAGTCGGAAACGGTATGGAATGAACTTTTAAAACGTGGTTTTGTGCAAAACAACGATAATCACATCTCAGACATTGATAATTTTTTCACATCTCATAAAAGTTGCAAAAAATAGCGAATTTCGCTTGTTATTAAAGCTGAAATGCGCTATAATTATACTTGAATATGATGTGCCCACGGGCATAATTATACAACGGCGGTCGGCGCTTGTTTCAGCAGCTTACCGCTTCACAGAAAAGCGAGAACGGAGGAATTCTGGCAATGAAGAAAACAATTGCTGAAATGGAGCAGACAGCCGCAAGCGAAGCTGCAAACAAGCTCATCTCTCTGTTTGACGAGGACAGCTTTGTCGAGCTTGGCAAATTTGTCGGAGCAAACGGTGAAAAGACAGGCGTTGTAAGCGGTTACGGCTATGTTGACGGAGCAGTCGTATATGCGTACGCTCAGGACACAAGCGTTAACGCAGGTGCGGTAAACACTGCGGCAGCTCTCAAAATCAAGAAAGTTTACGAGCTGGCACTTAAGAACGGCGCTCCTGTTATCGGTATCTTTGACTCAAAGGGCGGAGATATCAAGGAAGGTATGAAGACACTCGGTGCATACGGCGAGATAGCCAAGATGAGTGCGGCACTTTCGGGTGCTGTTCCCCAGATAGCTGTAGTAGACGGCCTTTGTGCAGGCACAGCCGCTATGATAGCTTGTATGGCTGATGTGGTCATTATGACAGAAAAATCAGAACTGTTCATGACAGCACCTTTTACAGCCGATGATAAGACGGCAGGTGCGGGTACAGCCGATAATGCCGCAAAGTCAGGTGTAGCGGCTATTCTTGCAGAGGACAGCGATGAAGCTATAGCTAAGGCTAAGCAGTTATTATCCGTTCTCCCTGCGAACAATCTTGAAACAGCAGGAAACGATTATTATATGGAAAACGATGCGACTGTATCGGCAGACCTCAAGGGCATCGAGCTTATCAGCTCGGTAGCCGACAAGGAAAGCGTTATTGAGCTTTACAAGCAGTTCGGTACATCTGCGGTTACCGCAATAGGAAGCCTCAACTGGAGAACAGCAGGCTTTGTTGGTACAAACAACGGTGCAAAGCTTACAGCCGACGACAGCGCAAAGATCGCACGTTTCGTTACTCTTTGCGACGCTTATTCGATTCCCGTTGTTACATTCGTTGACAGCGAAGGCTTTGAAAAGTCAAGTGCGGCTGAGCTTGCAGGAAGCATCCGTGACAGTGCAAAGCTCGCACAGGCTTATGCTTCAGCTACAACGGCAAAGATTGCAGTTGTAACAGGCAAGGCTTACGGCAGTGCTTATGTTGCACTCGCAAGCACAGCGGCAGGAAGCGACTTCACATTTGCATGGGAAGACGCTGTTATTGCTCCCACAACTCCCGAAGCGGCAGTTGTATTCTTAAACGGTGTTTCGGAAGACAATGCAAAGCAGGCTCAGGAATATGCAGAAAATGAGGCTGACGCATTCACAGCTGCGGCTAACGGCTATGTTGACAGAGTTATCACAGCCGAGGATACAAAGTCCGCACTGACTTCTGCAATTGAAGCGGCTTCTTCAAAGAGAGTTGTTACTCCTGCTAAAAAGCACGTTAACTTCGTATATTAATCGACATAAGAAAGGATTTTTGTTATGAAAAGATACAATATCACAGTAAACGGTACAGCTTATGATGTAACCGTTGAAGAAACAGACGGCAGTGCAGCACCCGTTGCCGCACCCGCAGCAGCTCCCGCTCCCAAGAAGGCTGCAGCTCCCGCTGCTCCCGCAGGCGCACAGGGCGGCGTTAAGATAAACGCTCCCATGCCCGGTACTATCGTAGACGTTAAGCTCGCAGTAGGCGCTAAGGTTACTAACGGTACAGTAATCGCAGTTCTCGAAGCTATGAAGATGGAAAACGACGTTGTAGCAAGCTGTGACGGTACAATTGCAAGCATCAATGTTACAAAGGGTCAGTCTGTTGAAACAGGCACACTGATTGCAACAATCAATGCGTAACTCTTGACTGAAAGGAATAATAAAGGTTATGGCAAAAGTAGGAATTACCGAAACCGTACTGCGTGACGCTCATCAGTCGCTTATCGCAACCAGAATGACTACTGAAGAAATGCTCCCTATCCTTTCCACAATGGACAAGGTGGGCTATCATTCGGTTGAATGCTGGGGCGGTGCTACATTTGACGCATGCTTACGTTTCTTGAATGAAGATCCCTGGGACAGACTGCGTATATTAAGACGTGAAATGCCTCACACAAAGTTACAGATGCTCTTCAGAGGACAGAATATGCTCGGTTACCGTCACTATGCTGACGATGTACTGGAATATTTCGTTCAGAAGTCTGTAGCAAACGGTATTGATATAATCAGAATTTTCGATGCGCTCAACGATATAAGAAACCTCGAAACAGCCGTTAAGGCTGCCAAGAAGGAAGGCGCACACGCTCAGATAGCTATCTCTTACACAGTCGGTGAGGTATTCACAGAACAGTACTACATCGACTATGCAAAGAGAATCGAAGAAGCAGGTGCAGATTCTATCTGTATCAAGGATATGGCAGCTCTGCTTACTCCTTATGAAACAGAAAGACTTGTAAAGGCACTCAAGGGTGCTGTAAATATCCCGATCCAGCTTCACACACACTACACATCAGGACTTGCTTCAATGTGTCTGTTAAAGGGTATCGAATCGGGCGTTGACGTTATCGACACAGCAATGTCACCCTTAGCGCTCGGCACATCGCACGCTCCCACAGAGTCAATGGTTGCCGCATTAAAGGGTACAGAGTATGATACAGGACTTGACTTAAAGCTCCTCACAGAGATAAGGGAATACTTTATGACGCTCCGCAAGAAGTACATCGACAGCGGTCTGCTTGACCCCAAGCTCCTTGCAGTTGACGCTAACGCTCTTATATATCAGGTTCCCGGCGGTATGCTTTCAAACCTCCTTTCTCAGCTTAAGCAGGCAGGCAAGTCTGACAAGTTTGAGGAAGTTCTTAAGGAAGTTCCCCGTGTAAGAGCCGACGCAGGCTTCCCTCCCCTTGTTACACCTACATCACAGATTGTTGGTACACAGGCTGTATTCAATGTAATTCTCGGTGAGCGTTACAAGACTGTAACAAAGGAATTCAAGGGTCTTGTAAAGGGCAGCTACGGTAAGACACCCGCTCCCATCGACCCCGCGTTCAGAAAGAAGATTCTCGGTGACGAACAGCCTATTGACTGCCGTCCCGCAGACCTTATCGAGCCTGAGCTTGAAAAGCTGAAGGCTGAATGCGCTAAGTGGTCACAGCAGGACGAGGACGTATTAAGCTACGCTATGTTCGGTCAGGTAGCTGAAAAGTTCTTTGAAAAGCGTAAGGACAAACAGCTTGGCATTGACGCTGAACACGCTGATAAAGCTAACAAGGTAATGCCCGTATAATTTAATTTAACTGCGGCAGGTTGAAATACACCTGCCGTTTTTAATAATCTGAAAAGGACGGAAATATGAACAGACGCAGACGCACAGACGAACCCGCAAAGAATATACACAAAGAAACCGAATATCACACTGTAGTAACCGATGACGGAACGCAGGACGAGGGCTTTAACTGCAAAGCCTGCGGAAAATTCATTACAGTCAGGGACTGCGGCACAAACAACCGTAATCATTGCCCCCACTGCTTATCAAGCATACATCTTGACAACATACCCGGCGACCGCTCAGCCGATTGCGGCGGAATTATGGAACCTATCAGCATTTATGTCCGTCCCGATGGTGAATGGGCGCTGATACACCGCTGTAAGAAATGCGGCGAGCTTAAAATAAACAGGATAGCGGCTGACGATAACGAATATCTGCTGTTATCGCTTGCCTGCAAACCGCTTGCAAATCCGCCTTTCCCGCTCAGTGCTTTATCAACACCTTTCGGCAAGGATAATAAGTAAACAAGTTCGGGGCTGTGACACAACCAGAAAAAGAAAAAGTGAGTCGAAGCGCAAAAAATAGTGCGCACGGCTCACTTTTTTGGTATGTTGTTTTTAGTGGACTTTTGATATACCGTTTTAGTAATTAAGAACCTGTCTTCATAAGAAATGTGTGCGGATTTTCGAGCATAATTTTGTTGCAGAGTAGGCAAAAATCCGCAGGCGGGCTTTCGCCCGTCAAGGATTTTTAACACAGTCTGTGGCAAAATTTGCCGAAAAGACGTGTGCATATGCTTGTGAAGACGGGTTCTAACATTGATAGCAAGCTACCGATTGTGCTGTTTGTCGGGCAGCGCTTCTCAGTATAAAATGTAATAAAGTTTCTCTTATGTTCATTGTAACGATGAGGGTAGAAGCAAGCAATCCCTCAATCTTGCGGCAGATAAAGATGAATTGATTTTAACGTTAATAATATTGCAAATGTTGGTGCGAAATATGACGATATAACTTTGCCGCATGCCAGCTCCCTTTAGCAAGGGACGGGCAAGGATGCCCGAAGTTGAACGCCCAAAGTTTCGCTAGGATGCGAAACCAACAAAGCGTTCATAAGCCAAGAATTGTGTTGGCGATAAGACACACAAACGACTGAGTATTAAACGTTTGTATAAGCGGGTAGCTGACGCTCACTTAGTTCCATTTTAGTACAGATATCTCAGGATAGTAGCGTTCTTTTTGGATAGTCGGTGACAGTGCAGTTGCACTGATAAACTCACGGAATTATTAACAAATTATTGGCACAAAAACTGTTTTCAGCGATGCTAGCACAATATTTATTGTTCTGACTTTTTTACAATATGTTGCATTGCAATTTCAGTGAAACATGATAAGCTGAGGAATTGTATCACAACCGCTCCCGTTGCTTTATGAAAAATCATATACAAAAAGCCCACGCACCGAAATGCATGGGCTTATGTTACATTTTAATGTACTTTACCGTTAACAGAAATTACTTTCTCTTCTTAGCAACGATAACTGCACCTGCAGCTACAACAGCAACGCCTGCAACTGCTGCTACGCCTTCAACACCTGTGTTTGAGTTGGGCTTTGAAGAATCGCCTGTTGTAGGAGCGTCTGTAGCGGGAGCTTCTGTTTCATCAGGAGTTGTGTTACCGCCGAGGATAGCGTCGATACCTGAGATTGTGAATGTAACATTCAGGCCCTCATTGAAGTAGATGTCCGAAACCTTTAAAGGAGCATCATTCTTTGTATCACCGTATTCGTTGTAAAGTTCGATACGGAGCTTGCCGTTACCTTCGATATCACCGAAGAGGATCTTGCTTGAATCAACAGCGATCTCTGTTGTTTCGCCGTCCTTAACCTGTGTGATCTTAACGTCTGTTACGTTAACACCCTTTGACTTAGCAAATTCCATCTTCTCAGCGCCGGTCTTGAGGTCATCATAACCTTCAGCGTCAGCGCCTATGCCTAAATCCTTAGCGAGATCTACAATATCAACATTGAAAACCATGGCACCCTCAGCTGTTACAGCTGCCATTGTTTCTTCGCCTGTTTCTGGATCAACAGAGGAAGCCTTGATATCAGCGATAGATACTGTGTATGTACCGTCCTTAGTAACTTCTGCAGTGCCTGCTGTCCACTCTGTGACTGTACCGTCTGTGCCTTCTGTGTGACCGGTAGCATCCATAATCGAGGGATACCAGTCAGCGTCAGCGTACATAACGGATGCATCATACTGTGCTGATGCTGCAACAGCCATTGTACCTGCTACTGATGTAGCAACAATGCCTGCCATAATTTTTCTTAACTTCATTTTAATGTCCTCCATTAATTTCGTTTTGCGTTTGCACAAATATAAAATTTGCTATCTTCATTATAAATGAAAACGTTTTTATATTCAATAGGCAAACTCAACAAAGCAACATTGCTTTTTTGTTGATAATATACAAATGCCGTCACGCATTTTCCACATATTGACCTATTGTAACATCGTTACACAGAAATTTAGGCAAAATAATAGCTTAATTTGCTTAATTGAAATTTTTTTCGTTGAAATGCGATGCTTCAAAACGGTCAAGGTAATAAAGAAAAAAGAATATACAGCACGAATTGATAAAAATTTTCAAAAAGGTATTGCAATTACGGTCGGAATAATGTAAAATATAATAGATAGAATATGGGGCTGAGAGATTAAAAACAAAAAACGGCTTTCAGCGGCGGTATTTTCCGCATAAACCCGATAAAATATACGGAGGTATTTTAAAATATGATCACAGCAGGCGATTTCAGAAACGGCATGACCTTTGAAGAGGACGGCAACGTAATGCAGATCATTGAGTTCCAGCACGTAAAGCCCGGTAAAGGTGCCGCTTTCGTAAGAACCAAGATCAGAAACGTAATTACGGGTTCGGTAGTTGAAAAGTCCTACAACCCCACAGCTAAGTTCCCCACAGCATACGTTGAGAGAAAGGATATGGAGTACACCTATAACGACGGTGACCTTTATCACTTCATGGATTCCGAAACTTACGAAGATGTACCGATAAACAAGGCAGAGCTTTCAGACAACTTCAAGTTTGTTAAGGAAAATATGGTATGTAAAATTCTCTCTTACAAGGGTAAGGTATTCGGCGTAGAGCCCCCCAACTTTGTAGAGCTTGAAATTACAGATACAGACCCCGGTTTCAGAGGCGATACAGCTACTAACGTAACTAAGCCCGCTACTCTTGAAACAGGCGCTGAAATCCGTGTTCCTCTGTTCGTTGAAATCGGCGATATTATCCGTATCGATACAAGAACAGGTGAATATATGGAGCGTGTTACAAACAAGTAATCGCAGATCGTGATTACTATATGTAACTACAGAAAGTAAAAGGAGGATTTTTACTATGACAGTTGCAGAAAAGGTATCATACATCAAGGGACTTGCAGAAGGTCTGGGTGTAGATGATTCAACAAAGGAAGGCAAAGTGCTCGCCGCTATCGTTGACGTACTTGACGATATTGCGCTGACACTCGGCGATATAGACGAAGAACTGAACGATGTAGCTGACGTTATGACAGATATGGAAGAAAGCGTTGACTGCCTCGAAGATGTTGTTTACGGCGAAGATGAGGACGATTACGATGACTGTGATTGTGACGACTGCTGTGACGAGGACTTCGATGATGATATGTACGAAGTGACCTGCCCCAGCTGCGGTAACACCATCACTGTTGACTTTGATGTTATCCAGTCAGGCGAAATTCCCTGCCCTAACTGTGGTGAAACTCTTGAGTTTGACCTCAGCTGCTTAGAGGACGAGGAATGCGATTGCGGTTGCCACCACGACCACGAATAATCAGATTTGACAGTAACCGCCTGCCTGTACGGCAGGTGGTTATTTTTGCATCTCAAAATCGGACAAATTAAGTCTTTTTTAGCATCCTGCCTTGATTTTTCGGCATAATAGTGGTATACTTACAACATAAACGGCTTTTGCTGATCGAAAGGAAACAAAATTATGAGCGAATGTACTCACGACTGCAGTTCTTGCTCGCAAAACTGCGGCGAAAGAACGACACCTCAGAGCTTTCTTGAAAAGCCTCATGAGCTGTCACATATAAAGAAGGTAATAGGCATAGTAAGCGGTAAGGGCGGCGTAGGCAAGTCAATGGTTACTTCACTGATGGCTGTAACCATGCAGAGAAAAGGCTTCAAGACCGCTGTGCTCGACGCAGATATAACAGGTCCGTCTATCCCCAAGGCTTTCGGTCTGCACGAAAAGGCAACAGGCGACAACACAGGCATCTACCCTGTTATGACAAAGACCGGCATTGAAGTAATGTCAGTAAACCTGCTTTTACCTGATGAAACAGACCCTGTTGTGTGGAGAGGTCCTGTCATTGCTAATACAGTAAAGCAGTTCTGGACTGATGTAATATGGAACGATGTTGACTATATGTTTGTTGATATGCCGCCCGGAACAGGCGACGTTCCGCTGACGGTGTTCCAGTCACTTCCAATTGACGGAATTATCGTTGTAACTTCTCCTCAGGAGCTTGTTTCGATGATCGTCGGCAAAGCTGTTAAAATGGCTGAAATGATGAACGTACCGGTACTCGGCATTGTAGAAAATATGTCATACTATGAATGTCCCGACTGCAAGTCAAGACACAGCATTTTCGGTGAAAGCCACATTGAAGAAGTTGCCGCAAAGTACGATATCAAAAATATTGCGAGAATGCCGATCAACCCGAAATTAGCGGCGGCTTGCGATAAAGGTCTTATCGAGCTTTACGAGGGCGACTGGCTTGATGAAACGTCAGATATGCTCGAAAAGCTGTAATCCGTTTTTAACATCATGACCGCAGACACGTTCTGCGGTTTTAAATATCCGTATTGTCAACCGCATACCGCTTTTGGTTGACAGTGAAAGGTAATTCTCAATATGAAATTAAAAGAACAGGTTCTGCTGATACTTATGAGCAGTAAAGGCAACTATATTTCGGGCGAGGATATATCAAAACAGCTTTACGTCAGCCGTAATGCCGTCTGGAAAGCTATAAACACTTTAAGGGCAGACGGATTTATAATTGACGCCGTGCAGAACAAGGGCTATCTGCTGTCAGGCGGAGAAACCGATGATTTCACCCGTTACGGCACACTCAGGATAAAACAACTTCTGAAAAAATCAGCCGCCGATGCCGACATAACAATAAAAGACAAAGTAACTTCGACAAACACGCTTCTCCGTTCTTCTGCCGAAAACGGCGCTCCCGATAAGACAGTACTTATCGCAAACGAGCAGACAAAGGGCAGGGGCAGACACGGTAAGAGCTTCTACTCTCCCGCCGACAGCGGTATCTATATGTCGATACTTCTCCGCCCCGAATTCAAAGCCGATAAGGCTTTTTTTATAACCGCAGGTGCGGCTGTATCGGTCGTGAGAGCAATCAAAAAAATATGCGGAATAGACGCAGGTATAAAGTGGGTCAATGATATAATGCTTGACGGAAAAAAGGTCTGCGGTATTCTTACAGAAGCGGTAACGGATTTTGAAAGCGGAAGCCTGCAATACGCAGTAATGGGACTTGGTATCAATATCAACCGTCCAAAGGGCGGTTTCCCGTCAGAGATTTCCGACATTGCCTCCAGTCTTTATTCAGATAAGGTTGCGGGAAACGAGCTTAAATGCTCCTTGTCGGCAGAAATTCTGAACAACTTCTTTGACATCTATAGCCATACTTCGATAGAAAAGCTGATAGAGGAATACAAGCGTTATTCGGTAGTACTCGGAAAGCGGATAAAGGTTATTTCATCAAACGAGGAATACTATGCTACCGCTATTGATATAGACACAAACGCACGGCTTATAGTAAAAGATAACACAGGAAATACACATACATTATCCTCTGCCGAGGTTTCGGTCAGAGAGGGACAGGGGTTATAATGAATAAATTATTGAATCATCTGCGTATACGCAGCGAACGACTATACATAACGCTGAAAACTTTTTTCAAGTGGCTTGTTCTTTCGGGGATAACCGGACTTTGCTGCGGTGTTATCGGCTCGCTGTTCCATCTGTGTATGGAATTTGCCACAGAGTTCCGCACAGGGCATTCATTTATGGTGTACTTTCTGCCGGTAGCCGGACTTGCAATCGTATTCCTTTATAGTATCTGCGGACTGAAAAACGATCCCGGTACTAATATAATAATCACATCGATAAGAACCGAAGGTAAAATTCCCGTCAGAATGGCACCGCTCATTTTTATCTCGGCATTTATCACTCATCTGTTCGGCGGTTCGGCAGGACGTGAGGGTGCGGCATTACAGATAGGCGGCGGACTTTCTGCTGAAATCGCAAGGCTTCTTAAGATGGACGAGCGCAACGGAAATCTTCTTGTTATGTGCGGCATGAGCGGACTGTTCTCCGCTCTTTTCGGAACACCGGTCACCGCAACTTTCTTTGCGATGGAGGTAATCAGCGTCGGAGTATTCTACTACTCCGCTATTGTTCCGTGCTTCTTCTCCGCTGTTGTGGCACTGGGCATATCACGGCTGTTCGGAATTGTACCGGTTGTTTATAAAATACCGGTACCTGAGGTCAACATCGTAAATGTAGCGTTTGCTATGATATTGGGCGTAGGTACAGCTCTGCTCAGCATAATATTCTGCTTTTCACTGCACAAGCTGTCAAAGCTGTTGTCATCGAAAATAAAGAACAGCTATATCAGAATTTTTGCCAGCGGCTGTGTTATCGTGATACTGACGCTGATATTTGGCACGGATTATAACGGTGCGGGAATGAACATCATAATGGACGCTATGACAGGCACTACACGCCCCGAAGCGTTCGCACTGAAGCTTGTATTTACCGTCATCACTATAGCAGGCGGTTATAAAGGCGGCGAGATAGTACCGTCATTCTTTATCGGAGCAACGTTCGGCAATCTGTTCGGAACGCTTTTCGGTCTGCCGCCGCAGTTCACCGCCGCACTGGGACTTGTTTCACTGTTCTGCGGAGTGGTAAACTGCCCGGTAACTTCTCTTCTTCTCAGTATCGAACTGTTCGGCGGAGAGGGAATTATCTTCTTTGCCGCCGCATGCTCGGTAAGCTATATCTTGTCAGGTTACTACGGACTTTACACGGGTCAGAAGATAATGTATTCAAAGCTTCACAGCAAGTACATAAACAGACATACAAAATAAGGAGTTTTCTTATGGAATACGCATTTTCAGAAAACACCGACATTAAGGTATCAAGGGTCCGCCTTGGCTGTATGAGCTTCGGCAAAGCAGGACTGTAAAGTGCGTTGCTAAGCTTGCCGAAAAAATACGGCTGTGAAATATCACAGATAGCTGTAGCTTTTAAACAGTATGAGCCCGTCTGTTATACAGACGGGCTCAATTTGCGCTGACCGTTTTATCCTTTATATCTTTTAAGAACGGAAATTACTCTTATATATTCCTTTCCTGCGGCAATAAGAAGTTTCTGAGCGCTGTCATAATCGCTTCTGCGTAAATCTTCGGTAATTTCATCAAATACAGAACGTAACTTTTCAAAGCCGAGATTTGCTGCTATTCCCTTCATTGTATGAGCCGCTCTGAACGCCTTTTCAACCGAATGCTCATTCATTGCGCTAACAAACCCTGCAAAGTGCTCATCACACAGAAACTCGCATATTGCAGGTTCAACACTTTCTTCATCGCACTCAAGGCGCTGTATTACACTGTCATAATCTTCTCCGAGCAGTTCATAGCATTCTCTCATAGTGAGATTTTTTCTACCGATATACCCGAACACTGCGGCTTTAAGCTTTTTCGATTCTACAGGTTTTGCGAGGTGCTCGTTCATACCTGCCTGTCGTGTCTTTATCTTGTCATCGGTAAAAGCATTTGCCGTCAGTGCGATTATCGGAACAGATACCGCGTCCGGACGGTTGAGGGTGCGTATTGTTCTTGCCGCTTCAAGTCCATCCATAACAGGCATCATAATATCCATCAGGATCACATCGACAGAATAAAGCTCAGAACCTTCAAAGGCTTCAACGGCTTCTTTTCCGTTCCACGCCTTTATCACCGTTGCGCCCTCGTTTTTAAGCATAAACTCGGTGATTTCCATATTCAGCTCGTTATCCTCTGCAAGCAGAATATTCACACCATCAAGCGAACGGTTTTCGACTACGATTTTCTGTTTTGTTTCAGCTTGCTTTGTAGTGTCTATATCCAGAGGGAGATTTACCGTAAATGTTGTGCCGATATTTTTCTTGCTTTCACACTCGATAGTACCGCCCATCTTGTCTGTAAGTCTTTTAGCTATGGCAAGACCAAGACCAGTACCCTGATATGATGTTCTGGCACTTTCGTTTTCCTGGCGGAACGGCTCAAACATAACCTTCCGGAACTCTTCTCCGATGCCTATACCGTTATCTTCACATATTATGCTCAGGATCGCGGTTTTTCCGTTATCCGTAACCGAGAGTTCTTTGCAGGACACTTTGACATATCCGCCGTCTTTTCCGTATTTGACAGCATTGCTGATTATATTCATCAGCACTCTCTTGACGTGAAGCGGACTGCCTATCAGCCTGTTATGTATATTCTCGCACTTTTCGACAGTCAGTGAGATGTTATGCTTATAAGCGTTCTGCTCATTGAGCGTTACTATATCATCAAATATGTCGTATATATCAAACGGCTTATATTCAAGCGCTATTTCGCCCGATTCGAGCTTATTCATATCAAGAATATCGTTGACAAGATCAAGCAGATATCCTGACGCTACCCACGTCTTCCGGCGGCATTCTCTCTGCTTTTCCGGGTTATCGGCATTTTTCTCCGCTATCTCTATCATACCGCGTATTCCGTTTATCGGAGTTCTAATATCATGGCTCATGCGCCGCAGAAAATCACTTTTGGCAGCATTCGCACGTTTTGCTTCTTCAGCCGACTGAAGCAGTTTTTCATTGTATTTTTCTTCCGCAATACGAGTTTCACGAATATGCTTTTCCTGTATTGTCCTGTAAAGCAGAATTGCCGCAGAGCAGATTATTATATAAATCGTAATTGCAAACGAAGTTACCGTCCAACGGCTGATATAGACATCGCCTGCCGGATAATAGACATATATGTAATAGCTCTTGCACTTATCCATTCCGCCATAGTAGGAACCTTCGCTGTCTGCTAAATGTAAAAAATCACTTGCTTCATTGCCTTTTGACGCATAGCTGTTCAGGATCTCACAGTCTGTAACTGCTTTCCCGCTGTACTTTTCATTATTAGACGCTATTACGCTGCTTTTGTCAGTAATGATAATGGTTCCGTTCATCGTAAGCTTAAACCCTGACAGCAACAAATCAAGCGTCGGCTGACCGTTGTCTATTACAGCCTTTGTCTGTCTTAGATATGTAAATACTATACCCTTTTTATCTGTGCGTGCAACTGCCGCAAAATCGTAATAATAATCCTTGTCGCTTTCCGTACCGGACGGAGAAGCGTGCATTCTGTCCGCATATATCTTGATTGGTTCGTCGACAATGCTGAGTATATTGTCCTGCTGAATAAAACTTTTCCATTCGTTATATCCCGTGTCATCGCTGTAAATTTCGTTATCAATCCCGCCTTTTTCGTCAAGTACCATAATTCCGGTAAGATTGTGGTTAGCGATAAAGCGCTTCATCGTATCATCCGAATAATCATTGAATTCGTACAGATCACGGCTTATTTCCTTTGTCTTATCGATAATGCGGAACAGACTCTTGGCAAGGTCGGACGAGGTTATCTCATCATACCGTATGCATTGATTTTTAATATACCCTATCGTTTCGGCTGTAACGTTTTTTGCATTTTCCGTATTATTGTACGAAAATATTGTGAAAACACAGCCGACCAGTACAATACCGACTATGACCATTCCAAAAATTTGTTTAGGAAAAAGCAGTTTTTTATTCTTATTATTCAATCGCTATTCCTCCGAATGCCGCATCGGCATCTAGTCCGTATTTTTCGGCAATTTTGGCAATTGTTCCGTCTTTCATCATATCGTTCAGCACAGATCTAAGCCTTTCCGGAATTTCTGTGTTATTTTCTTTATAAAAAGCTACGCCGAGTTTTGATATCAGCAGATTTTCATCTAGCAATCTGTATTTTCCGTTTACTTCATTGACAAGCTGACGGAGCATATATTCATGACCTGCTATTGCATCTACATATTCTTTATTCAGCGCCGCAAATATGTAATCTATTTTTACAAAACAATATAAATTACCGACTTGCGGCATACCGTTGTTTTTATCTGACAATAATTCCTCAGGCTTTGAGCTTGACTGTACCGCAACTCTTTTGCCGGCAAGGTCTGACAGCTTATAAATATCGCTGTCTGCTCTTACCGCAACCGCTTGCCTGCTATTCATATACGGTCCTACCCATTTATACATATTTTCTCTGCCGTTCATTGAAAAGCAACCCCACAGGCAGTCAACCTCTCCGTCAGCCAGATATTTGTCCTTCTCATCCCATACAATATTTTTAAACGCAGCTTTATATCCCATTCTGGCGAAAGCTTCTGTTGCAATTTCAACATCTATGCCGGCAGGATTGCCGTTTTTATCGCTGAAATTGTATGGTTCATATTCATCACTCCCTATAACTATGACCGGCAAGTCGTTTATTGATGAATATGAATTGTCCTGTGCACAGCCGACAAACAAAGCGGCTGTTACAGCAACTATAACGCAATTAAAAATCTTTTGTAAAATTCTCATTTTCATATAATTCTTATCGTTGAAATGCCCATGATTTCAGTTTTCTGTAAATCAGCTTTTGAATTTTGCTTTGATCTCATCCTGTATATCAAGCATACACTCCAGAAGTTCCGGATTGAATGCACCGCATTCGCCGCCGAGTATCATACTTATTGCCTTTTCATGCGGAAACGCTCTTTTATATACACGTTCGCTGACAAGCGCATCATATACGTCTGCTACCGATACGACCTGTGCGGCTATCGGTATCTCATCGCCCTTGAGCCCGTCGGGATAACCTCTGCCGTCATAACGCTCGTGATGCCAGCGACATATGGTATACGCCACCTTGATAAGCTCTTCATTTTTATACTGTTCGAGCTTTTCGAGCATATCCGCACCTATCATCGAATGTGTTTTCATTATGGCAAACTCCTCATCGGTAAGTCTGCCCGGCTTGTTTAATATCTTGTCGTCGATACCCATCTTGCCGATATCGTGAAGCGCTGATGCCATTGTGATAAGGTGTCTTGTATTGCTGTCAAGATTATACTTGTCGGTCTTTTTAACAAGCTGATCCAAAAGCATCTCGGTAAGCGTCCTGATATGTACTACATGCAGCCCGCTCTCACCGTTTCTGAATTCAACGATCTGGCTCAATATGCCTATCATCATATCGTTATTGCGTTCTTTTTCATTTATCTGATCGGTAAGGAGCATCAGCAGTCTGCGCTGTTTGGAATACAGCTTTATCGTATTGAAAACTCTGTGATGTACTACCTTTGCATCAAACGGTCTGCTGATAAAATCCGATACGCCGAGCTCATATGCCTCACGCACCGAATCAGCCGAATTATCGCTTGATATCATAATTACAGGGATGTCATCGATAAAGTGATTGTCATTCATATAATTCAGCACGTCAAATCCGCTGATACCCGGCATTACTATATCAAGCAGTATCAGAGAAATGCCTGTACCGTACTGTTCAATCATAGATATGCACTTTTCACCGCTTTCAGCTTCAAGCACGTTGAACCCAACGCCAAGCATAGACGAAAGTATCTTGCGGTTAAGCTCAGAATCGTCAACTATAAGAATGTTAAGCTTATCTTCAAGAACATAATCCTGTCTATCCTTATCGGTAACTACCGTATCCTCGTGTGACTTTACGGTATACATAAGCTTATCCGTGCGGATAACAGCATTCTGCAAAGGTTCTTTGTCCGCAATTATACCGCCTATGCTAACTGATAAATGTATGCCTGAATATCCTGATACATCTGTTCTGCGGATTTTTCTTCTTATCTCTTTAAGCTTTCTGTTGAAATTATCTTCGTTTTCAACACCCGGCATCAGCAGCAAAAATTCATCGCCGCCGTAACGGATAAGAGTATCAGTTCCTCTTATGCAGCCCTTTATCACACTGACAACTGCATTAAGAACCGCATCTCCGGTATCATACCCTTGCGTATTGTTATAGATCTTGAAATCATCAAGATCTATTATAACAACACCACCGGAGAATATCGTATTTTTAAGCGTTTCTTCAAAATATCTGCGGTTGAATGTATCGGTCAGAGTGTCATTGTAAACCTCTTCGTTGTTTTTGACAAGCTTGCTTACAAGTTTCTCCCTGCCGTTCCGACTGAATACTGCGTTTTTGTCTATCGGCTTCATCATTTCAATTACGCACGGTTTGCCGTCAACTTCGACATACTTTGCAATAACCTGAAAAATATCTTTGCCGGCAAGTTCCAGCTTTTCTGTCTGGGATTTCGTTTCAAGCGCTTTCAGCTCAACTCCGTCAAGATAGATTTCATCTTCGTCAACATTCAGAAAAAGATTGTTATCCCTGTCCTCCTGCGTACATATTCTGCCGTTTCTGATTTGTTCCTCGCTCAATAGTCTTGCGTAGGCAAACAGTGTCGAGAAACACTCTACCTGCAAATCAGCCTGCTTTTTTGTAAGCTTCATTATTCCTTCTGTCATATTTTCTCCTGACACTAACACACAAGCGTCATCAGCCTTGCAATGTACTGTTCCACTTTGATAAAATACTTTCCGCCTTGTCAAAGTCGCAGTCATCTATCGCCGCCTTTATACCGTCAAAATACGTCTTTTCAGAATCGCTCGTATTCTGCGATATCTTCTCCAGAACATCGTCAATCTGAAGGGCGTCCATATCCGACAGTGCATCGGACAGCTCGTTGAGCAGAGGTTTTATATCCTGATCTTCCGTATTTTCATTATCCTTATTGCCAAAATATGCAGAAAGTACATTCTTCATAGTCTTGTACTCATCAAGGAACTTTTCTATATTATTTTTTATATAAGTGTTGTTATTGTTTTTACCTGCCATCTCCAGATCTTTTGCCATCTGCGACAGCTTGTTCGCTCCTATCTGCTTTGATGTGCTCTTGAGCGAATGAAACTCAATTGTAAGTAATTCGGTGTTACCGTTCTCATAAGAAGCGTTTATCTTTGCAATATTCTTGTCGACAGACCTGTAATACTGTTCTATAACATTGAGCAACAGCTTTTCGCTGCCAATAAGTTCCTTAGCGCTCCTGAGGTCAAGCTCGGGTATATCAGGCAGTATATGCTGAGGCTGAGCCTTATTCTCCGACTTGCTGACAGGGATTATTTTTTCTGACGGCAGCCAGCGCCTTATCTTATTTGCAATAGTCCTCAGCGAAATAGGCTTTGCAATAAAATCGCTCATGCCCTCCCGCAGGAACATTTCTCTTGCGCCCCTGGCGGCGTTTGCTGTCAGTGCTATTATCGGCACGTCCGCATATGAAGGAAAACGCTGTTTTATTATATGCGCCGCTTCTATGCCGTCCATTTCCGGCATCATATGATCCATAAAGATAATATCATATCGGAAATTGCGCACTTTCTCAATACATTCCGCACCGCTTGCGGCTAAATCGACCTGCATACCAAGCGGTTCGATAACGCCTTTTGCAACCGCACGGTTTATATCGTTATCATCTACTATAAGTACATATGCTTCGGGAGCTGTAAAGCTGACATTGCTTTCGGCATCATCGCTGCGCACGAACTTTTCGCCTATCCCCATTGCCGCCGAAAGAGAAAACGAATATACCGGTTTTCTGATAATAGTTATATTCTCGTTATCGGAATACGCCGTACTGTCAAATCTGTCTATCAGTATGCACTTAAGCCCCGGATTTCTTACTATCAGCTCCTTAGCGTCATCAAACAGTTCGTAATCCGCAATAATATACGCCTTATCGCCGAGCAAATGGTTATCAATGCTGACGGTCTCTGCACCTATCTCCCTTACTGCCGTTTCAACGCTCTGCCTGAGGTACTGATTTCCAAGCAGAAGACACACAACAGTCCCTGCGGGAGCGCTCTGCGAAACGGAGCGTTCTTCTCTTGTTATCTCCTGGGGAACTTCAAACGTAAATGTACTGCCCTTTCCGGGTTCGCTTTCAACAGATATCGTACCGCCCATAAGACCGAGAAGCTTCTTTGATATTGCAAGCCCCAGCCCGGTACCCTCGACATTACGGTTTCTCTTGCTGTCTATCTGTCTGAACATCTTGAAAAGCCTGCCGATATTCTCCTGAGATATCCCGCAACCTGTATCCGATACAGACGCAATCAGCATAACATTTTCATCCGATATCGGTCGTGTACTGATTTTCAGCGATACATTGCCGCTTTTCGTAAATTTCACCGCATTGTTCAGCAGATTGATAAGTACCTGCTGGATACGCACGTTATCGCCTTTCAGACTGAACGGCAGATCCGGCGGTACATCTATAGTAAATTCAATATTCTTACTGCCTATCTGATTGTTTACAATACCTGCCACATCGTTTATGAGCGACAGCAGTTCATAATCGACAGGCACTATCGACATCTCGCCTGTTTCTATCTTTGAAAAATCCAGTATGTCGTTTATTATCATCAGAAGATGGTGTGCCGATGATTTTATCTGATGAAGATACTCCCTCATCTCATCACTCATATCACGTCTGAGTGCGATCTCCGCAGTGCCGATAACAGCATTAAGCGGCGTTCTCATCTCATGGCTGATATTTGCGAGAAAGTCTGACCGGTGCTCGGCGATCTTAAGCGCGGCATTTGTCATCTGTTTCATCTCGGCTGATTTTGCCACATTCGCCGATATATTGATTGCAATTTCGTATACAGCCTTTGAAAGCTTGTCTGCTGTTTCTTCCGATATTATATTCTCTTCCGGTATTGTTTTTTCTCCGATTTTTGCAAAGCCTGCCGCAAGATATCCGACTGTCTGCGAACCCTGTTTAATCGGCGCACAATAAACCGTAAGTCCGTCAAAGCAGTTTCCCTTTGAAGAATAACCGGGTTCCGAATGCCTTACAATGGTCGGGATCATGCATCTCATATATTCAACGATACCTGCGTCCGTGTCCATACGTTCTTTGATCTGTTTCGGGAAACCCGTTCCACCCGAGTGGCTCATACCAAATTGATTGAGTATTATCGAAGCTACACCGAATACCGAAGAAAGAGAACTTTCAAACTGTTTCAGCGTCTGCGCCGATATGTATTCAGTAATGTCTGTCAATCCGCTTCCCTCCTTAGCCGATAAGGCTTCTGATAAGCAGGAACAGTCTGTCCATATTTATGGGCTTTAATAAATATCCCTGTAAGTTCATTGATAAAACCTGCTGTACCTTATCAGAATCAGTAACTCCCGTCAAAAACACAACAGGTATATTTGCAAGTCTGCCGTCTTCTCTTATTTTGGTGAGTACATCAGCACCGCTCTCACCCGGCATACGGTAGTCCAGCAGTATCAGATCCGATATTTTTGTTTCAAGATACTTTTCTGCCATTTTGCCGCTTGAAACTGTCGTAACATCATACTTATCCTCAAGAGCCGATTTCAGCATTCTCAGTATGTCCTTATCATCGTCAACAACAAGAATATGCTTCTTGGTGATTTTCTCCGCCACCGAAGTAAGATCACCTATCCTGTCATAAGAACCTGCCGAAAAGCTCTGTGCAGTACGCATATGCTTACCTCTTGCAGAACAGCTATTGTCGGTGTCATCGTGTCGCTTTTCACAAAGCGGACCTGCTATCTCAAACACATTGGTGAGTATCGCCGGTACTGTAACGGGACGCCTTAGCATAGTGTCAAAAAGATCAGCATTCTTCGATTTGCATTCTTCACAGATGTCCGCATTTGCAATCAGCATAAACGGCAGGTCAAAGGTCGACTCATCGCGCTTCATAAGATAATACTGCTGTATCATCTCTTCATCGTAATCCTCAAACACCGTAATAAATATATCGGGTTTGAATATTGCGATATGCTGTTTTATGTCATCGGGATAGCCCGGTGTGCTCAGAAAAACAAATCTGTCATCAGGATAAGCAAGCAAATCTTTGAACAGCGACGGTCTGCGGCTGTTGATCAACACTCTGATTTTCAAAATTTTACATCCCCTTCAAATCTTCACAAATGTGTATTATAGCACCTATAAAAATAATATATATATCTTTCCAATATAAAATTTTATCAGAAAATAGCAAAAAAGTCAAGAAAAATGAGCTAAAAATCAGATCAAGTTTCATTTTTAAAGCGTTGTCTATAATCAACAAATCTCAGATTGCATATTTATTTAAATTGTTGAATATGACGTGAAAAATCATTGTGATATTTGACTTTATCCCAACAATGTGGTATTATTAAATAATAACGGTTCTGACCGCATAAATATCGGGAGGAAATGCTGATGTCATCAAAAAAAAATATATCGAAAGAACTTGAAAAATTATCGGACGGCGTTGAAAAAGCACGCAAAAAACGTAAATCGCTCACCGGAAAGATATTCAAATGGATGTGCCTTGCGGTAGGCAGTTCGCTTCTTATCGTCGGCGGCGTGAATATAAGTATGAACTATAACTTCCTTAAGCAGTCGCTTAAAGATCAGCTTACAGAAGTTGCGGATATGTCGTCTAAAACCATATCAAATCAGCTCAGTTCAATTACAGCCGAGCTTCAACAGATATCCAACGATTCAGGCTTTGATAACCTTTCGGATACCGGCGCACTTTCAACAAAGTGCTTTTCGATACTGACGAAGAATCCCATGCTTACGGACGTCAAGATTGTCAATACAGAGGGTAAGTGTTTCTATGCCGAAACACTGAACTATTCAGAAAACGCAAGCTTCAAACAGGCAGTTGAAACCAAAAAATCCGCAAGCGGCGAGCCGTATGCGACACAGGATCTCAAACAAGTACTTATGGACGTTGCAATTCCGATGTTTGAATCCGATAACAGCACACTGCGCAGTGTGCTTATGGCAAGCGTCGATATGAGTACATTCTCCGCCGTCATCGGTCAGACCAGAATCGGTGAAACCGGCTATACAATGGCTGTCGACCAGACAGGTACAATCATTGCATATCCCGATGAAGAAAAACTCACAGAACGTATAAACTATAAAACGCTTGCACAGGCGGACAGCTCATATCAGGGCATAGCTGACTGCATAAGCAAAGCCGTAAGAGGTGAAAACGGCTTTGCCGAAGTAACTCTTGACGGCGTAAACAAATATGTTACATACGCACCTATCGAAAATACCGACGGATGGAGCTGTCTTGTTGTAGCTACGCCGTCCGAGTATACCGGAAGAATTGTTCAGTCAATAGCGTTCGGTTCTGTTGTTTCGATACTCTGCTTTATTGTTTCCGTACTTCTTATACTCACAATCGTCAAAAAGATAATAAAGCCCGTAAAACTCTGTTCGGACAGAATAGTTACATTGTCACAAGGCGACCTTCATTCGGCACCGCTCGACTTTGGCAATAACATTGATAAGGAAATAGGTCAGCTCAGTGAGAGTACAAATCTCATCGCAACGCATATCAATGCTGTAATATCCGATCTTGACAATATGCTTGCCGCACTCGGCAACGGTGATCTTACATACGCTCCTGCCGATGTTTACCTTGGTGACTTTGCTCCGCTCAAAGCTTCATATGAACGTATAATGACGTCGCTCAACAAGACTATGAGCGGAATAAACATAGCGGGGCTGCAGGTTGCAAACGGTGCCGGTCAGGTATCCTCTGCCGCCGCAAATCTTTCCGAGGGCGCTACAAAACAGGCGGCATCGGTAGAAGAGCTTTCAGCTTCGCTTACCGAGGTTTCCGAAAAGGTAAACCGCAACGCCACAAGAGCAGGCGATGCCGCAAAGAACTCAGAACACGCCGCTGAGCTTGTAGGTTCGGGTAATGATCAGATGAAAGTTCTGCTTGAGGCTATGCTCAAGATAGACGATACATCAAAGCAGATTGCAAATATCATCAGAACTATCGATGATATTTCGTTCCAGACAAATATTCTCGCTCTCAATGCGGCAGTCGAAGCCGCAAGAGCAGGCGAAGCCGGCAAGGGATTTGCTGTAGTGGCAGACGAAGTAAGAAACCTCGCAAGCAAGGTCGCACAGGCGGCAAGCGATACAACCGAACTTATCAGTGATTCTATCAAAGCGGTTGAAGACGGTACGACTATAGCAAACGAAACCGCACAGACGCTGAGCCTTATAGTAGAAACCACTACCCAGACAACTGCGCTTATTTCTGATATTTCAACAGCTTGCGAAGAACAGGCAAATGCAATATCACAGATTACAGCGGGCGTCGATCAGATTTCATCTGTTGTTCAGACAAATTCCGCAACCAGCGAAGAATGTGCCGCTTCCGCAGAAGAGCTTTCGTCACAGGCGGCGATCCTTGACAGCATGGTAAGCAAGTTCAGACTGAGTGAAAAAATCACAGACACAGAAGAATCCGAAACCATAAACGAAGAACCCGATGCAGATACAAATGTCAAAAAAATCTTTACAGAAAACGAAAAAGATGAAATCAAAAAAAATGTCGAACCGGTAATTGCTGAAGAAAAAGCAATAAGAGCATCAAAGAAAACAGATAAAACCGCAGTTAATAAAAAAGCAACAGAAAACAGCAAAATCAAAACGATTGAATTTATCGGACACGAATCCGTCGGAAAGAATGAAAGCAATGTTGCCGATAAAGAAAACAAATCGGAAATTGCAGATAAGCCGATAAAGAAAAGCGATAAAAAACAATCTCCGATCAAGCCTTTATCCGCTGATTTAGCAAACGCCAAACAGCCCAAAGCAGAAAAAGCCAATGACAATACACTTTCTCAAAAGACAAAGCCAATCGGAATTGCACATTTCGATACGGCAGTTCAGTCAGACGGCGATTTCAAAGAAGATGTAAACGATAAATACTGATTTAAGCAAAGAAGCTGTCGTAACAGACAGCTTCTTTCAGTTTACACAGATGATAATTCATCACCATTAACAGTCATAGGTATTACTTTTCACACGCCTTTTGTGATTTTATCTAAATTTACGCTAAAAATACACATAATTCATCAAGAAAATTTGTTAAAAAATCTACAAAGAAAAGCGTTGAATTTGCACCTGAAATAAGGTATAATTATATTAGTTTTATGCTATGTCACATTGTGCCCTGACAGGCAAAAACGGCACAGCAAAGCGAGAACAATTAAGAATGGAGAATCATGCATGACGGATAATTTACTGCGTACTATGGCGATAATCACCGAAGAGTCCGCCGCTCAAAGCATAAGCGGTATGTGGGCTACGGTCATTACCGGTATGGTTGTTGTTTTCCTGATCTTAGGACTGCTTATAGGACTGCTTTACATCATTTCCTTCTTCTGCAATCTGGGAAACAAGAAGAAAAAAGATGCAAAGGCTGATGAAAAGACTGCTGAATCTGCACCCGCACCCGCTCCTGTAGAAATTATCGAAGAGGACGAGAACGACGATGAGGTTATAGCTGTTATTTCAGCCGCTATCGCCGCTTACACAGCAGGCGACGGAAAGACCTATGCAATCAAGAGAATCAAACGTGCCGAAAAACAGCCTCGTTCAAGCTGGGGCAATGCGGGCGTAAACGAAAATACCCGTTCGTTTTAAAGCTCAGACTAAATAAAGGAGAACAAGATGGAAATTTTAGACGTTTTCTGGAATGCCCTTGTTGCGCTTGCACAAAAATCGGGCTTCTGTAACATAACCCCTCAGCAGGGACTTATGATAGCCGTTTCATTCTTACTTATGTATCTTGCTATAGTAAGAAAGTTTGAGCCTCTGCTGTTACTTCCTATCGCTTTTGGTATGATGCTTACCAACATTCCCGGTGCAAATATGTTCCACCCGGAAATGTTCGGTATCAGCCCGGATCCCGCAATAGCGGAAGCGTTTGCAAAAGACGGCGTTAACTACGGCGAAGTACTTCACAACGGCGGTCTGCTCGATATTCTGTATCTCGGCGTTAAGCTTCAGATATTCCCTCCGCTGATATTCTTAGGCATCGGCTGTATGACAGACTTCGGTCCTCTGATAGCGAACCCCAAGAGCTTACTGCTCGGTGCGGCGGCTCAGCTCGGTATCTTTGTAACTTTCCTCGGTGCGTGCGCACTCAGCATTACAGGTATTGACGGAGTTGCTTTCACATTCAAGGAAGCCGCATCGATCGGTATCATAGGCGGTGCCGACGGACCTACCGCAATATTCCTTACTTCAAAGCTGGCTCCGCAACTGCTCGGCTCTATAGCGGTCGCCGCATATTCCTATATGGCACTCGTTCCTGTAATTCAGCCTCCTATAATGAAGCTCCTTACAACAAAGAAAGAGCGTGCCATTGTAATGGACGGATTACGTCCCGTTTCAAAGAGAGAAAAGATCATATTCCCTGTAGCCGTAACACTTATCGTTGCTTTCATCGTTCCCGATGCTACTCCTCTTGTAGGTATGCTTATGCTCGGTAACCTCTTCAGAGAGAGCGGCGTTGTAGACAGACTTGTAAAGACAGCTTCTAACGAACTGATGAACATTATCACAATCATGCTTGGAACGGTTGTAGGCGCTACCGCAACAGCGGCTAACTTCCTCACGCTCAAGACAATAATGATAGTTGTTCTCGGTCTTATCGCTTTCTGCTTCGGTACAGCAGGCGGTCTGTTACTTGCAAAGCTCATGAACAAGCTTTCAGGCGGCAAGATAAACCCTCTTATCGGTTCAGCCGGTGTATCCGCAGTTCCTATGGCTGCCCGTGTTTCGCAGACAGTCGGCTCTAAGGAAAACCCCTCAAACTTCCTTCTCATGCACGCTATGGGACCGAACGTTGCAGGCGTTATCGGTTCAGCCGTTGCCGCAGGTGTTCTGCTTAACATCTTTGGCTGATCTGAATATATGATAGCTTGACCCCTTATCGTAAGATAAGGGGTTTGTTATATGCAAAATGACCTGTGTACTCAGTACACAGGTCATTTGCGTTTCTGTTAATCCAGATGCAGTATAAATCCCGTTTTTTCCTTATCGTCATACCCTGCCCGTCTGTAGAAGTTCAGAGTGCTTTCAAGCTTGGAACCTGTCATAAGTATAAGCCTGTAGCAGTTTTCAGCCTTCGCTATCTCCTTTGCCTTGTCAAGGCACGCAGTAGCTAGCCCTCTGCCACGATATTCACTGTCTGTCACTACATTCTCGACAAACGCATAAGAACGTGGTCCGTGCGTCATATTCGGCGCTATTATGCAGGTACAGGTAGATACTATTTTGCCGTCCTCTTCTGCTACAATAAAGTGATAATCGGGATCACACACAAGCCTATGCCACAGTTCTTTGGTTTTGCCCGAATATTCGGGTACGTTTGTTTCATGCAGCTGACAATAAAGGCTCATCAGCTGTTCATATTCATCTTCACGCACTTCCCGTATCATCGTTTCCTCCTATTTTTATGCTATCCATAATTATATGATCAAACGATGAATCATATCCGCCGACACGATTGACTGCGAAATAGTTTATTCCTATTTTTTCAGGCGAATCATCATCAAAATACGTCATTTCGTATTTTATCTGATACACATTCCCATTTGCACCGATAACATCATAAATTATCATTTCATCAGTCATTTGCTCTATTGTTCCGTAATTTACCCTCTTTGTGGCAAATTGATTATACACTGATGAATAACCTGTGGCGCTTTCGCCGATAAACTGAAAAACATCGGATACTTTCGCTTTCAGTTCATCATTTTTCATAGAATTTCTGAACTGTCCGTACAGCCATTCGCTGTCGCCTTTTCCCAATGCACAAAGCATATTATCGGCATATGCCTCTCTGACGCTTAACGAAAACGCTTCTCTATCAGGTATTTCAGAATATTCCGAGGGTAGCTTACAAGGACTCAAGCATTCTATAAACTCACCTATTCTTACTTTGCTGTCCTCTTTTTCGTAATCATCATCACGCTGTACAACGGCAATATCCATAATACCGACATTATCTTCATTCTGCTTATACGCAAAGCATATCCGCATATCAATATCATACACCGTACCTTTATCGGTAACGACGTCTTCTATCGACCAACCGGCAGTATAGTTATTTGTATAGTCGATACTGTCGATATTGTGGAACTGCGACCACGACTTTAGATCGTTGATTTCTTCAAAAGTCCTGTCTTTATCGATCTCACCGTCTAAAAAGGCAAAAGCTTTTTCCGCTTCAGCTTTTATATCATGCTTTTCGGCAACAGGTTTTGCTATCTGCTTTTCTATAGCACTGCTGTCTTTGTGTAAAAATGCGTTGTATACTTCTCTGCAATATTCAAGTGCCGCTTTATCATATTCATGTCTGTATCTGAAGTAGCTTACCGTCTGAACAAACTGTTTACAACCGCTTGACGATACAGCAAGGAGTGCTGTCAGAAACAGCACTCCTATTGAACTTATAGCCGATTTATTTTGGGTCATGAATTACTCCTGTACAGATGCATCAGACTTAGTATCATCTGCGGGAGCATTTGTTTCTTCAGCTGTGCCGATAATATCTTCTTCCTCAACCTCAGCAGAAGCAGGCTTAGCGACTGTTTCCTTATTGAGAATACCGAAGTTCGACTTACCGTTCTTCTTGATCTTGTACATTGCGTCGTCTGCCATACCGATTATCTCGTCAACGTGCATTGAAGAATCCTTGATGATTGAAATACCGATACTTGCATTGACGCTGAGCTTGTCGCCGTTATCCGACGTAAAGCCTTCCTTAAGTCCCGACAGAATATCACGGGCAACTCTTGTGGGATCGTTTGTTTCAACATTTCTTATGCAAGCTACAAACTCATCGCCGCCGTAACGTCCGGCTGTACCGAAGCCCTTGATTACAAAGTTTATCGTATTTGCAACAAACTTCAGTACCTGGTCGCCTGTAGCGTGGCTGTATTTATCGTTGTAGATCTTGAAGTCATCAACGTCTATGAACAGAATAGCAAATTCGCTCTTGCGTACATTGATAAGCTCTATTTCGTTATCAATTGTACGCTCGATAGACTCACGGTTGTAAAGACCTGTAAGGCTGTCATAGCTTGCTCTTTCAGTGAGGAGTTTTTCACTCTTCTTTGCTCGGTCGATATCAACGATAACGCCGACTATCTTAGCAATATTTCCATCTCTGTCACGGATAGTTGCGGTACGCATAAGTATCCAGATGTAGTCGCCGTAGATGTTCTTCCAACGGTACTCATTGCCTGCAAATTCTTCGCCCTTTGATAGCTTTTCAAGATCCTTGTGATAACGTTCGTTATCCTCAGGATGAACCTTAACCTTGAGCAGGAAGCTGTCGCCGAAATGATCTGACGGTGCACGGTAACTGAACTTCTTATTGAAGTTATTCGAGAAGATAACATCATTTGTCTTGAAGTTCCACTCAAAGATTATGTTATCCGACATTTCTATGATCGTGCGGTATCTGCCTTCGCTTACAACGATGTCATCTATAAGATCGTTGAATGTACGCGCTATCTGACCGTACTCGTTATTTGCGATTACGTTTATTCTTGCCTCGTGGTCACCTCTGTGCACCTTTACAAGTGTTTCTTCGATAACCTTGATAGGCTTTGTAATTATAAATATAAGAACAACAGCCGCCGCTATAAGAACAATCGATACAAATACTATTATACCGATTATGCTTCCCATAGCTTCACCGGATAAAGTATAAGCCTTATCTGTTTCGGCTATGATAGCGAGCGTCCAGTTACCCTCTTCACCCTCGTTGATGGTCGCCATCTTGGATGCAAAACCTATTGTCGGGATAGCGCCGTTGTCTGTACCCTTGAAATTATCGACTTCAACCACTGAGCCGACCTGGGCATTTTCTGTAAACTTGAGATAAGCTTTGTTTTTTGCGTCTGAAGTATTGCCCATATAGTCGCCATGCATAATCGAACCGTTGGGATCTATAAGTATCAGCTTACTGTTGTTTGCAAACTGTGAAGAGGTTGCAAAAGAGTTGAGCGCTGTGTTGTTGAAAAAGGTAACAACATAGTAGTCACCAACAGCATATTTTACAACCAGACGCAGGCTGTCGCCGTTCCTGGCAGGCAAAGGATCCTTATGTTCCTTGTCGCCATCCTTAAAAGAAGTATATACGTCGGAGGTATAGAATGTTACCTCGCCGTCCTTCTTTGAACAGATGCTCTTTAACGTATTGCTGAGTGTATCGTCCTTTGAAATACCTGAAAGGTCACCTGTAGAAACAACGGGGAGATAATCGCTTTTATTGACGATCATGATACGGTCGATTCTGACATTATAATTATCGGAAGAAGCAATAGCCGAATAGATGTCAAGCGCATCTGTAGATGTTGGATTTTTCTCGCTGTTGAATTCCAGTATATCCGGGTTGTCGGCTATCTGCTTTGCGCTTGCCGATATTATACGGAAATACTCCGAAATATTATAGGTCTGATTTTCAGTCATTGACTGCGCTGTCTGTTTGTAATTCTTAAGCGCAAGCTTGTTCATCTCAACGTTTGCAACAGACGCAAATACAACAGACGGAATGATCACAAAGCAAGCGAGCACTATGATCAATAAGCTTTTGATCTTCATAAAAAAATAACCAACCTTTCCCTCGTCTTTATGGTATATTCCTATCCTTTACGGACGATGGTCATACTAATTCTCAGGATATTATATCATATTTTTGTCTGATAGTAAAGCGTTTGTAGCGATTTTATTAGATTTAACTAATATAAAGCGGTTTGTTTTGTGCAAAAAAGCGAATTTATGTAATCGTTTAACCGATAACCGTTTCAATGATTGAAAAAAATTGATGTTTAGCTTATAATTATGCGGTGCCGATGCTGAATTCTTGTCGGCAATTCACGGTTTTGATCCGACAGGCGCATAAACGAAAGGAGGCTTTTATGAACAAAAGAATTTCTTACCGCTCGACTGTGAGCGCCTGCTATATAGGATACGTTTGTCAGGCGGCGGTAAATAATCTTGCTCCGTTGCTGTTTATAATATTTCAGACACGTTACTCAATGAGCTATGACAAGATAAGTATGCTGATACTTATAAATTTCATAACTCAGCTGCTTGTCGATCTCGGCTCGGTAAAGCTGTCAAAGCATATGAGCGTAAGGTCAATGACAATACTGGCACATATCATGTGTGCCGCAGGACTGATAATGATGGGCGTTCTTCCGCTTGTCGCAGAAAACACTTTCACTGTGCTGATACTGTCCGTTATCGTATATGCTGTAGGCGGCGGTCTTACCGAAGTGCTGATAAGCCCGATAATAGAAGCAATCCCCGATACTGCAGGCAGCGCAAAAGCCGCCGCGATGAGCCTGCTCCACTCCTTCTACTGTTGGGGACAGGTTGCCGTTGTACTTCTGTCAACAGGCTTTCTTGCCGCTTTCGGTGAAAACTTATGGTTCCTGCTCCCTGTGATCTGGGCGATACTTCCGATATTCAACACAATATTCTTTACTAAAGTACCGCTTGCACCGTCACTCTCGGAAAACAACAACGTAAAACTCTCCGCTCTCTTTAAGCAAAAAGGCTTTGTGCTTATACTGATACTTATGCTCTGCGCAGGCGCAAACGAGCTTGCCATGTCGCAGTGGTCGTCGCTATTTGCCCAGAAAGGTCTTATGATAAGCAAATCTCTCGGCGATCTGCTCGGTCCGTGCCTGTTTGCCGTACTTATGGGCACAGGCAGAGCGCTTTACGCTGTATTTGCAAATAAAATCAGCCTGTACAAAATTATGACTGCAAGCGGAATTTTATGTATAGTGTGCTATATCATCGTTGCCTTTTCCGATGTCCCCGCACTTTCGCTTTCCGCTTGCGCACTATGCGGATTATCCGTTGCAGTCATGTGGCCGGGGACGTTCTCACTAGCTGCCGCAAAATACAAATCGGGCGGTACGGCAATGTACAGCCTTATGGCTCTTGCAGGCGACCTCGGCTGTGCGTCGGGTCCTTTCATTGCAGGTATGATTTGTAACTTTGTCACCGCAAACGGTGCGGACGAATCGTCAGGAATGAAAACAGGACTTGGTTTCTCTGTATTTTTCCCTGTAGTTCTCGTAATCTGCACACTTATTTTCACATTTATCGTCAGAAAACGCAAAGCCGAATAATTAAACCGTAATTTTTCTTTACAAACCCCATAAAATATGTTAAAATATGATTTTGGAATACTATTTATAATATAAACAGAATTTACAGGAAATTTGCGAATGAAAATTGACCAGATAAAAATGGGCTCACTGCTATCCTATCTGTCGCTGATACTCGGTACGGTCGTTTCGCTTGTCTACACGCCTATAATGATTGAAAGGCTCGGACAGAGCGAATACGGCGTTTACTCCATAGTTCTCCCTATGGTATCGTACTTGAACCTTTTCAGTTTCGGACTTGGCAGTGCCTACACAAGATACTATACAAGGTACAAAGAAGCCGGCGATAAGTATAATATGGCTAAGCTGAACGGTATGTTCCTTATCATATATTCGATAATCGGTATTGTCGTTCTGATAGTCGGTTTTACTATTGCTGCAAATCCCCGCCTTGCATTCGGACAGAAACTGACCGATGCGGAAATTGACCTTGCCGTAAAGCTTATGTACATCATGACCGTCACGGCGGCGGTAAGTTTCCCGCTTAGCGTTTTTGAATCGAACACTATGGTAAACGAGCGGTACATCTTTCTCAAACTGCTTGCCATAGTAAAGTCGGTGATCAATCCTCTGCTGATAATTCCTCTTCTGATGATAGGACTCCGCTCCGAGGCTATAGCGTATATGAGCCTTGCGTTCACGCTGTTTTCGGGTGTACTCAATATCATCTACTGTAAAAAGAAGCTTGCTATACGCTTCTACTTCCGCGACTTTGATTTCAAACTGCTTAAATCAATGTTCAAATTCACGAGCTGGGTATTTGTCGGAATCGTGGTCGATCAGCTCAACTGGAGCGTAGACAAGTTCCTTCTTGCCTGGATGCACGGCTCAAATGAGGTAGCAACCTACAATGTAGCATCACAGCTCAATATCTACTATATGTCGATGGCGACCACATTCTCAGGAATACTCACTCCGAGGGTTCATCAGATGGTGGCAAACAAAGTTCCGAACAAGCAGATAAGCGACCTGTTTATCCGCGTCGGACGTTTCCAGTTTATAATCCTTACAATGATCCTGTTCGGATTTGTAGCGGTAGGTTATCCTTTCGTTCTGCTGTGGGCAGGCGAAGCCAACGCCAACGCATTCGTTATAGCGCTTCTGCTGTTTATACCTACTATTCTTCCCAGTATACAGAACCTAGGTATAGAAATACAGCGAGCAAAGAATATGCATAAATTCCGCTCGTTCGTATATGTGCTTGTTGCGGTACTTAATATAGTGATCAGCATACCGCTTTGCGCCCTGTTCGGTTCTGTCGGCGTTGCTATAGGTACGGCGATACCCGTATTTGTCGGCAACGGACTTATAATGAACTGGTACTACAACAAGTATATCGGACTTGACATTCCACGGTTCTGGCGGAGAATTACCGCATTGCTCCCCTCTCTTATAGTTCCTGCAATTGCGGCGATACTTATAGCGTGTCTGGCTCACGTTTCCGGTTATCTCGGAATACTGCTCTGGGGTTTGATCTACGTTGTGATTTTCGTAATATCTGTATGGTCGCTCGGACTTACTCCAAGAGAAAAAGAGCTTGTTTCAACTCCGCTCAAGCGTATGATATATAAGATAGTGTCAAAGATACTGAGATTCTGATAAAGAGGTTATATAAATGACAAAATTAAAGACATTCTTCCGCAGACTGTTTGCAGGCAGCTTTAAACGTATGTTCGGCTATATCGGAACTATCCATAAAGAAACCGGCAAGAACAGATTCATAATGTTCTTTGATATGATATGGTGCATTTTCCGCTATTCTGTCGGCTATATGGATTACCGTGTGTTCGGCTTTGCAAATATTAAAGGTAAGAACAGACGCACGTTTATGACAATGAACGATAATATAACCATCTCAAAGCGTTGCAATGACAGGACATATTTTCATATATTTGATAACAAATCCGAATTTGACGAGGCTTTCAGAGAATACATCGGCAGAGATTTTCTGAACCTTGAAAAAGCAACAGCAGACGACCTGCGTGAGTTCTGCAAGGGACGTGAAACGGTATTTGCAAAGCCGGTAAACCAGTTCGGCGGCGAGGGAATAACCAAAGAAACAGTGACACCGGATACCGATTATGAGGCACTTTACAAGCGTCTTTGCGACAACAAGCAGTATCTTGTTGAAGAAACAATAAAGCAGAACGAACAGATGGACAAGCTCAGCCCCTCGTCTATAAATACGATCCGTATGGTAACGCTCCTGCATGACGGAAAGGTACATTTTATGTATGCTCTTGTCCGTATGAGCAACGGCACTAACTGTGTTGACAATATCTGTAGCGGCGGTATGTATGTTTCGATAGGTGCAGACGGCGTGATACACAAGAATGCGTACTGCGACGCTACCGGTGTTTATTATGAAGAACACCCGTTCACGCACACAAGGTTCAACGGCTTTGAAATTCCGATGTTTGAAGAAGCAGTTGAAATGTGCAAAAAGGCGGCTCTTGTAGTACCTCAGGTCGGCTACATAGGCTGGGACGTTGCGATAACTCCCACAAGACCTGTTCTTGTAGAGGGCAACACCCTGCCGAGCTACGATATGTGCCAGAACTACGGTCATATCGATAATAAGACAGGCGTCAAGCCCAGATTTGTCGAAATACTCGGCGAGGAATATTTCAAGTGATTTTACGGCTGATATAAAACAGGCGGTGAACGTATTACGCGTTCACCGCTTATTTTATTACATATATTCTGCGTCACTCACAAACTTTTCAAGTGACGCCTTTACTGCCACGCTTTTTTCTGATTTCAATCTTTTCTTTGCAACCGATAGCAGAACTTCTTTATTCTCTTTATTCAACATCTCGGAAATTGTATTTACAACGGTAATTCTCATTCTGTAATCTTTATCTTCAAGATATCCGATGATCTCACTGAGTTTGTCGGTTTCTCCAGAAAGATAAAAGTTTCTGAGATACTGAAGTTTACATCTTCTGTCTTTTTCCGTCCGATAAAGCTTGTGCATAAAAGCAATAAGCCCGGCTGTATCACAGCTGTTCTCCGAATATAAGTCGTATAAAGAGCATATAGCATAGCTTCTTGCTGTACCGTCCTTTTCGCAGACAACAGCATTCCTGAGTATCACGTCAAAATCCTGTTTTTCAAACACCCACATATTATCGTAAGCACTTGCCCTTACGGCAGCATCATTATCGTTGCTGAGCGTTTTCAATATTTCAACAGCCTGCTTTGTTGTGTGATCAATAAGTAGATCTGCCGTATCGCATTTAAGGCACATATCATCACTATGTGCTATTTCATTCAGAAATCCATAATCATAATCACTGAGAGCTTCTTTCTCACTCATATCGGAAAGTCGTTTTTCCGCCTTTTCGTAATTCATTTTTCCTCCCCCATAAGCTCACTATAAATCCGCTCTCTTACACCCTCATCTTTAAGCTGTCCTGGCGAAACACCGTCCTTGTCGCAGATATCATAAGAAGCACCGTTATCCGAAAGCAGTTTTTCAACCTCGTCCTGCCTGTACACTACAGCATAGAACAATGCCGTTCTGCCCTCGTTATCGATCGTATTTACATCAGCAACGTGTTCAAGCAATAACTTGACGCACTCGATCTTTCCGTAACAGCTTGCGATTATAAGCGGTGTTGCGTCCTCTGTCCTGTCAGGCTCGGCATTGTTATCAAGCAGTAACCTTGCCATGTCGGCGTTACCCTCGGCACAGGCTGTATAAAGCGCCGTCATACCATCGCCGTTCAGATTATTCACATCACAGCCGCCTTCAATCAGCATTTTTGCGTTTGAAATGCGGTTTTCCTGCGCCGCCCATTCAAGCGCATTTCCGCCGTAACCGTCTTTCATATTGATATCATAACCGTTTTCGATAAGACAGCGGATAATTCCCCTGTCACCGTATGCCGCCGCATAGAAAAGTGAATTGTCCTGCGAAAAATACGGCGATTTCTCATTCTCCGCAATAAATTTTACCATGCTGTAATTACCGCAAAGGCACGCATACTCAAGCGGCGTATTTTCGTACTTGTCATATTCCTCCGGCGTTGTTCTGTTCATCACATAATGCACAAGTTCGGCATTTCCGCGTTCAACCGCCCACGCAAGCACACGCTCTTTAATTTCCGGGTAATTATCCACAGCCTGCCGTATTTCTGTTATACTGCCCTTTTCAAACAATTCTCTGAGTTTGTTTTCGTTCACCGTTTATCACACCTTTGACGTATTTTACAGAAAAATAATTATTGATTATGTTTTTATAATACCACACGTTGCCACGCTTTTCAACAGCTGTTTCATTAAATAACAGTAAAAGAGCAGCAATTACAGCCGCCCTTTTGATTGTAGCTTTAGCAAAAATAAAGGACACTCGAAAAACGAATGTCCTTTATATCCTTTATACCGGTGCGGAAAATGGGACTTGAGCCCACACGCCAATACCGACCGGGGCACCCGGGACTTGCCTGCCTGCCCTAGAAAACAAGTTTCCTTTACCTCAAAATCGCTCCGGATCATCAAGGAAGGGCGTATGCACTGCATTGTTGATTATGAGCAACTCCTTTTTTGACGGACACAATTGCTTTACAGCAATCCTTTACTTGCTCTGCCTGTAGATATTCTTCAAACCCGCCTGTCGCAAGATGTTTTCCCGAACACCGCCGTTACGCACATATCTCCGCCCTTGATCTGTGCGAATACCTCACCGTTCATCTTGTGCATAAGCTGTCGGCAGATGTAAAGCCCAAGTCCGCTTCCCTTCAGGTTTTCTGCGTTTGCACCCCTCCAGAAGCTCTCAAAGATGTGCGGCAGATCCGTATCGGGAAGCGTACAGCCGCTATTCTTCACAGCAATAAGAATACAACCTTCCTCTTCGGAAAAGCTGATTGAAATTTCCTTGCCATCGCCGTATTTTATGGCGTTCTCCATTATATTCTGAACCACCTCGACACTTCGATCAAGGTCTCCGCTTATAAGGCAATCACCGTATTCTCCGACAAAAAAATCAGTCTTTATGAGCGACAATTTTTCGGTATAGTAAAGCTTGATTTTTGTTACAAGCTCCGACAGATAAAATTCGCCCATTGTTACATCAAGACTTAAAAATTCCTCTCTTGAAGCAGTGATGATTTCAGCAACATATTCCTCGATTTCATCGGCTTTGGCATTGATGTTTTCGGCAATTTCAAGCTGTTTTTCCTTGTCGGTATACAGCCCCTTTGAGAGTGCTTTTGAATACAGCTTTATAGCCGACAAGGGAGTTTTTATATCGTGCGACAGGGACAGCAAAAGCATTTTCTTCTCCCTTTGCAGATTTAATTCACGCTCTTTCTGCTGCTCCATATTCTCACGGAGCATATCCACACCCCAGACAAATCGCCCGAAAAACCTGTTTTTCGCTTCCTTTACAGGTGCAGTAAGATTACCCTTTGAAAGCTCATAAGGAATATCAGAGAGCTTCTCAAACGGAGCGAGAATTTTTGCCCTTATGTAAACCATAACCGTAATGATTACCACAGACATTATGCTAAGGATTACGTTGACAACAATTATTGTTTCCGCCTTATCAACGCTTCCGTCAGCGGTATAATCAAAACGGTACAACTCGCCGTTTATCTCTCTGATAACATAGTCGCTGTGTGGATTGTAAAACCCCTCGCCATATTCACTTACGCCCGTTACATATTTGCAATCTGAAATGTCATAAGCGTTCCCGTTTTCAATTTCGTTTACAAGCCTTGAAACCTCCACAAGATAGGGTCTGCCGCCGGTGCTATCCTTAAGAAGTATCGCATTTGCTGTAACAAAAACCGTAATTATAACTGCCACCGCTAAGGTGAAAATTTTGTTAAATGCTTTCATATTTGTAGCCTACTCCCCATACCGTCTGTATATGCTTCGGATTTTTCGGATCGTCCTCGATTTTCTGACGAAGCCGCTTTATATGCACTGTGAGAGTCTGCTGTTCCGAAAAGTTGTCACTGCCCCAGATCTGATTAAATAGATACTCCTTTGTAAGAATCCTGCCCTTATTTTCGATAAGCAATACCAGTAATTCAAATTCCTTTACAGTCATTTCAATAGGTATGTCGTTTCTGCATACCGTTCTGCTCACCTTATTGACACGAATATCCCCGTCGATAAGCTCATCAACAGCGTACCGACGCTTGAAAATACCTGCAATTTTTGCAAGCATTATGTCAATGTCATACGGCTTTTCAATGTAATCGTCAGCACCAAGAATAAGCCCGTTCAGCTTATCCTCCTTGTCGACCTTTGCACTTACGATAAGTATGGGCGTGTCGCTTTCTTCACGAATTTTTCTGCACACCGCAAAGCCGTCAACTCCGGGTAGCATTACATCAAGCACGATAAGCCTTGCGCCGTATTTTTCATACAGCGACAAGGCTTTTTCACCTGTTTTGGCAACAGATACTGTGTAGTTTTCCGCACGGAGAAAATCACACAGTATATCGGCAAGTTCTTCATTGTCTTCAACAATTAAAATATCGGTCATATTACCACCCTAATTCAAGTAACCGGTTATTCAGCGCACGTTCACGCTCTCTCACCTGAGAATTGCTTTCACATCTGCCGAGATTATATTCGTCCCTGATATTGCCGTCAACTATATACATAACTCTTGTGCATTTTGCCGCAACCTTAACATCGTGAGTTACAAGCATAACTGTCGTACCGTCAGCGTTTAGCTTTGCAAGTTCTTCCATAACTTCGTCAGACGATGTACGGTTGAGTGCGCCTGTCGGTTCGTCGGCAAAAATCATTTTCGGATTATTAATCATACTGCGGCAGATGCAGGCACGCTGAAGCTGTCCGCCCGAAACCTCGTTAATGTCGTTGTCGGCGATTTCGATAATGCCCAGCTTACGCATTAAATCCTGCCCACGCCGAACGATTTCTTTTCGTGTTTCGGTATTCTTATTCGATTGTACCGCAGGGAGTATGATATTGTCAAGCACCGTTAAATTTTTCAGCATATACATCTGCTGAAAGATAAATCCCATTTCGTCAAGTCTTAAATCGGCAAGCTCCCTTTCACCCATTTTTGCGATATTCCTGCCACAGAACAGCACCTCGCCTGCGGTAATGCCGTCCATACCCGAAACGGCGTAGAGTAGAGTTGACTTGCCCGAGCCTGACGGTCCCATAACGGCTACCATCTCGCCCTCCTCTACAGTAAAGCTGACATTTTTAAGCACATTATTCTGGCGCTTGTTTACGATATATGTTTTGCACAGGTCTTTTACTTCTAAGATATTCATAGCGATTTCCTTTCTTATTCTATATCGGCTGTGTCTGAGGACTTGATTTTTCTTGTGTAAAGCGAAGTTAGAAATGCACTGACGGTTGTTGTCAGAAGAATTACGAGAGGGAATAAAAGATACATTTCCGCAGGGTTTATGACATAACCGACCGCAAGCTCCATACCCATCATTTTGAAAATCGGGTCAATGCAAAGATGCGTTAACGGTAGCGCTAAAGCTTCGCCGATAATTACCGCAATAATTCCAACGAATAAAAAGCGTAATGCATGATATGCGTAAATTTTGCCGTTTCTCATTCCCACCGCTTTCATAAGAGCGATTTCGCCCTGCTCCTTTGCGATAAAGGAACGTTCCATAAGTACGGTTATGAGCGCCGACAAAACGATTGTAAGCATAACTACGAGTGATTTTACGGTGTCAAGAGTTCCGGCTACTCCCACCATATCCGCTACCGCTTCAGCGCAAGTCTTTATGTTTTCGTAATCGGGAAAAATTCTCTGAATTTTGCCTATTCGCCGCTGTATTTCTTTGCTGTCGGGATTATCGGTAAACTTAATCTGAGTGTTGTTACCGCCGTTTGCCTGAACGTAATTTATATATTCGTCGCTGTGCAGCCTGATACCGACGCCCTGCATATTCATTGACTGAAAGAATGCCGAAATGATATATTCCTTATCCCCGTCAACAGTTTTAATTGTAACAGTATCACCGATATTCGCATTAAGTGTTTTTGCAGAAATTCGTGTTATTGCAATTTCATTTGTGTTCTGCGGTGCGATACCTTCGGTATATTCGTACATATCCATTGTCGTGCCTGTACCCTGATAGATCGTAATATTACTTTTCTTTTCTCCGTGAACGACAGGCAGAGAGAACATCATTTCCTGATAACATTTTGCGGGAATACCGTTTTCAGCAAGAGTTTTTTCCATATTATCAAGGTGCTTCTCCAGCTTTTCATCGCCGCCTTCCAGCATACATTCCATAACCATTTTGCTGTCAAGATATATGTCACAGTTTGCCCAGCCGAAAGTTGAGGCAAGACTGTCGCTGTTCATAGTTGAAACGGTTGCCGAAAGCATAAGCATAAGGGAAAGGCATAGGAAGAATGTGAATGTAATAATGCTGTAACGCTTTGGGCTGCTTACAATATCATTAAGAGCAAGGAAAGGTGTTGCAGGGAGCTTTGATTCAGCGAGGCTCATTACACTCTTTTTTCGGAAACGTTCTCCCGTCTGACCGTTTCGGATTGCGTCAATCGGAGACATTTTTCTGACCTTACCCGTACAGCCATAGCAGAACGACAGAATTACCGCAATCACAAGCACTGCGCAGAGAATATTTACAAATATCGGATTTGAATTACTTACGATAATATTCTGCGATGATACGCTCATAAGCATTTCACCGAATGGGAAGCTTAATACAAGTCCGATTACTGCGCCGATTACAGAAAGCCCCAGATACTTTACAAGGTAAAGCCCACGGATTTTGAAATTGCCTATACCTATTGCTTTCATAACGCCGACTTCACGAAATTCATCCGAAAGCGTGAAGGTGATAGTAAAACGCAGCACCACGAAAGCGACAGCAATAAAAATAACACTTACCACAATGAGCAGCCCCACAATTATCATATCAAAAATATAACAGAATTCCATAGAAGCCCTGTCAAATGTAAGAAAACTGTTGTCCGCAAGAGGTTTTATCTGCTTTACAAGTGTATCAATATCAGAGGAATGTATGTAGACAAGAGAGCCACCGTAAAACTCCTCTGCGTTTTCAGCTGAAGTCAGTGCATTATAATCCTCAACACTGATTATATAACGGGTTATAGTAAGCTGATTTGATCCGAAAAGTGCGTCCTTTATCTTGCCCTTGAATATTAACTCACAGTTGATGCCGTTCAATTCTATGGTAAGCTTATCTCCGATTTCAACGCCGATAGCGGCTGCTTTATTTTCCGTTATATATAATTCGCCCGGATTTACTTTTTCAAGGATACTGCCGTCAGAGAGAAAATAATTCATACCTATGTCGCTCTGAACTATATTCGTGCCGCCTTTTGCGGTTATGTCCTTGTCCCCGAAGATAAAATTGTCAGGTGCTAAAAACAGCACATCTTCCACAGCATAGCTGTCAACCGCTTTCGCTGAACTTATTGTTTCATCAATGTCAACGGCAAGGTTTTTGTTCATTGTTGTCACCAGATAATCAGGTGCATTCGCCATTTCAAAATAATCATCCAGCGCCGTTGTAACCCTTAAAATGTTGTTTACGCTTGAAGATACAAACATCGTCGCAAGTATAATAAACACCAGCAGTATCATATTCATGGTTTTTTTGCTTTTAAGGTCTTTCTTCAGTATGCTTAAATACATTTCCTTGCTCCTTTTATCGTTGTGATTACATTGTAGCATAGAAATTATTAAATAATCCTTAAATCCTGTTTTATGTCGGAATTTATTTTATCATATTTTGGTTGGTTGCGCAATCCGGCAACAAAACGCAATAGACAGACATTACAATTTATATAATATCCGCCTAATACGAGAGCATAATATTCACGGCTTGTTTGTCTGCGTCATTAAAGCTGTTAAAAGGCTTGATGAGCAGTGAGCGTAAACGCTCGAAATTCTTTCTCATACATCATCAAGTGATTGTTGAGCCTTTTTGCAAATATCCATTGAATTACTAAGTTTTATATGATACAATTTATTTAAGAACCAACGCACTGCTCCTAAATCGAAATTCGGAGGTACTTACCATGATAGAGGAAGTGAATGAAAAAGATATTTGCGAATGTGTAAATGTAATCAGAGTCAGCTTTGCCACAGTTGCTGACGAGTTTGGCTTTACCGCTGAAAATGCACCTAAATTCACAGCATTCGCAACGACGGAAGAAAGATTAAAGTGGCATTTATTCGGTGAGCATAGACGTATGTATGCCTTTTGGGATAACGGGAAAATTGTTGGCTACTATTCATTGCTATTGCAGAGTAATAATGAGTGTGAGTTAAGCAATTTATGTGTACTTCCGACATACAGACACAGAAAAATCGGTCAAGAGCTGTTATTTCATGCCTTTAATACTGCCAAAAAAACAAATTGCGTAAAAATCAACATCGGAATAGTTGAGGAAAACAAAAAATTAAAAAATTGGTATGAGCAATTCGGATTTACACATACAGGAACCAAAAAATATGATTTTTTCCCTTTTACCTGTGGGTATATGGAAAAGATTTTATAATTTTTTTCATTTATAAAGCAGACTGACATAAAGGATTATGCTATAATAGTCTTGAACAAGTAGTTATTATTCCGGACAAACAGAAAATGAGAGGTTTATAGTATGTGCTTTATATGTGACAGAATTAAAATGATCAACAATGGTACGAATCCATACTTCGTTAAAGAATTGCAAACAGGTTATGTAGTTATTGGTGATAATCAGCATTTTAAGGGCTACACATTGTTTCTTTGCAAAGAACACAAAACAGAACTGTTTCAATTAACACATACGAAAAAGATTAAGTTTTTAGAGGAAATGTCCATAGTCGCCGAAGCAGTTTCAAACGCTTTTGGAGCAGAAAAAATGAACTATGAATTGTTAGGCAATGGCGATACACATCTGCACTGGCACCTATTTCCAAGAAAAAGCGGAGATATAGAAAACTATGGCAACAACGGGAAAGGACCTGTTTGGTGGTATCCTATGGAAAAAATGTACAATGATAATAACCGCCCTTCAAAGACAGAATTAGAAGATATGAAAGAAAAGTTACTGATAGAATTAGAAAAACTGTTATAATCCTACTTCAAGTTTTTATGAGATTGCAAAGCCTAAGCGTGAAGCGGATATTGACGAGGCTATGCCGATGGGGATTTGATTGGAAAAGTGTTTGAAAAAAGTGGGAATGCGTAGTATAATGAGTTTATAAGGGCAGTTAATCTGCCAGATAATCGGAATATGTATATGTTGGTAGATAACTCAGTTCCATTTCGTTGAAAGGTCGTGTGCTTATGTCTATAATTAATTGTGTTGGCAAAAGAATAAAACGGACAGTTGCGTTGTTGATTGCAGCGACATTACTTTGCAGTTTGACAGGCTGTGCCAAAGGACCAACAGGAAACAATAATTTAAGTTCAGACATCGATTCAAATAACGCTGATGAAACGAAATTTGATATAGAACGTGTCCGGAAAAGTTTCATTATAAAAGGGGTGCCCTTTGAATTGCCAAAGAGAATTGGCGATTTGGATGATGCGTGGACATACCAAAAGCGTGAAACGCATTATGTTGACGATACAGGATTGGCTGATTTCTATTTTAACGGAAAAGAAATGTTTGTAGCGGGAATCGGTAACTTTATAGAAGGACAGGAAGAGGATGGGTTTATTTACGATATCGCTCTGGAATCGGATGATTGCTCAATTGGGGGTATAACGCCAAATGTTTCAACAAAGGCTGATGTGCTGAAGAAATACGGAGAGCCGTCAAAAATAAATAATTTTGAGGATAGGGGCTTATATAGGTATATTTACGGCACTCAAGACAGCAATCAAAAACTATTTTTCATAGAGCATAGCCAAATGTTCACCGTGGTGTTTTATGCTGAAAATGATGTCGTACAAGGTGTAAGGGTAGTTTATAATACCTTGGACGAATAAAGGAAAATTAATTATACTGAATTGCTTATTGACAAATTCCAATTCATCGCACTTTAATACAATAAAGGAGCAACCCTCACGGTTGCTCCTTTTCCTATACCCCCGAGCCGCGAGGCTCTTTTTTTATGCCCATTTCAAGGAGGTGACGCAGAATGTGCGAAAATTTCATATTGAAAATAGGTCTTGAGGCGAAAATGAGTTCAAGAAATCCCTCGCCGAAATCAATAATTATTTCAATGTTCTAGGCTCTGAAATGAAGCTTGTAGATTCCCAGTTCGACAAGAACGATAAATCCACCGAAGCCCTAACCTTTAGAAGCGACGTTCTGAACGAGGAAATCGACAGCCAGAAGCAGAAAATCGAAACGCTTCGTTCCGCTCTCGCCAATGCCGCAGAGTCATTCGGCGAGAACAACCGCCGCACTCAAAGCTGGCAGATACAGCTAAACAACGCTCAGGCGGCTCTCAACGGCATTGATCGTGAGCTTAGTTCCAACAACACCGCCCTTGAAAAAGCTGACAAGGGCTTTGACGAATCCGGAGATGAAGCCAAGGACTTCTCCGATTCCGTCAAGAAAGCCGACGAAACCGGCAAGGACGCTTACGGAAAGCTCAGCAAACTCGGAGATACCGCAAAGAAAATCGGTGCAGCTCTGGGAGCAGCCGAAGCCGCAGTCGGAACAGCCTGCGTTGCCGCAGGAAAAAAGTACTGCCTGAGCAGTGCATAAATGTTCCATCGTTACCAAACAGATTATGTTCTCTTGTATCTTTGACTCTCTGTATAACATCTTCACTTGCTTTATACTCGATTGCCGGATATGTTGGAGTCCACGCATCACCGCCGTAAACCTTATTTCTTTTATCAGATTTCGGATCAATCGTTGATTTGTCAAAGACAAAGGAGCATTCGCCATAATTCCCGTGACCCATATCCGCTTTTGTAACTGCTATTGAGGGCATCGGGAAACCGCCGAGCTTTAAAGACTTGACGAGTTTATCTGTATAGATATTGTGGACAGCTATGAGATTGCCTTTTTCTTCAACGGGTTCGGAGAGGGAGAATTTGTTGTCGCCACCGTCTTTGTCATTTTTAAACACCTCAACATATCTGTTGTAATTTTTGTAATCACTCTTCTGAGCTTCACGCTTTGCTTCAATTTGCTCTGTCGACAAGAAGTTATCCGGCACATATTTTAAAAACCTTTTGTCACTGGGGTTGACATTCGCAAAAAGTTGTGATAAACTAATAGCAGAATCAGCTACCAGCGGAGTAGAGTCGGTCGTTGAACCGAGAAGACTCTCCGTCATGACGGCTGATTCTTTTATTTTGCTTAATACAACATTTAAATATAACCCATTTGGTTGATTTTCAAAATTTTTGACTTCAAGTTGTACAGGAACAACATTCGATTTATCGCTAAAGGCAGATATTAACACATATGTTTTCTTTAAATTCTCATTGCGCTTATAATTTTTATGTACTTCTATAAGTTCTGAGTTTTCAACAAGATTATCAAGACAAGTAAGCATCACAGCGTAATCAGCATAATTACCACCATATTCACCTTGATGATGTAAACTAACATCAAGATTTTTCTTTGAAAAGCCGAAATCAAAATCAATATTGCTGTTTTTGTAATTGACATTGTGTATTCCGAGCATTTCCGCAATTCTTTTGATCGGCTTTTTAGCTTCTTTGGTGCTGAAGTTTTTATATGCTTCGATGTCTATATCGGACACTTTGCTCATGTCGGGCTTTGAAATAACTATAGACTTATCTTTAAGCTCTTCGTAACGTTCCTGTTCCGACATATCTTCTGTAATAGAAAATTTGGTATTATTTTTCTCTTTACTGTGTATACTACTATTGACATCCTAATCACTTTGTGATATAGTGGTGTTAAAGATAGCTGTATTACTTGTCGTTTCGGACGTTTCCGTGAGGGCTTTGGCATTCGCCACAGTAACAAGGCTATCTTTTTTTATACTCGAATACATCGTTTGCACACCTAAATCGTGCTTCTTCTGAGAAACATAAGATACAACTGTTGTTCTTCTGTTAATTGTTTTGATAAATCGAATTATCGGTTTTCCATCATATTTTTTCTGTCCAACTCAATGAAATCTGCTTCTTCAATAATTTTCGGAATAGCTAATATATCATCTTCAGTAATAGCTCGCTGTCCTCTAAGGTTTCTTTTTTTCATCTCCGTGCGAATTTAATAGTATTTTTCTAATTTCATTCGAGCTGATAGTAATATTATAGTTTTCTGCATCAACACCTGTCTCATTAAAAATTCTTTCAGCTAAATCGGTACTTATTGCACCAAAATACAATTTTTTCTTTGCAGATAAATACTCACCATCCAGTGACTTTCGAATAAAATTGCGCAACTGATTTTCATTTTCATAGACTATTATTTGCTTACTGTCTTTCCAGTTTTCTTTTTGATGCTCAGTATACTCTTTTAGCGAATATTTCACACCGTTACTCTGTGTATCGGTGTTTTCTTTTGTGTTCGAACTCTCAGCATGATTATTAACCGCCGTCTTCAAAGCATCTCTCCAAAGCTTTTCGATCTTTTCAAGCGCCTTTACGTCTTCAGACAGTTCTCTTGCTATCTGATGATTTACGGTTCTGCTTATGAGATAATCTTTGATTGAATTGATTATATCGTGCAGAGCGTCAAGAAATTTGCGTACAAAGCCTTTGTTTTCGCCTACTACAGCGTTAATGAAATCCTTGTCGTTAAACAGTTCATCTATGAATTTCTCGTTTGTCAACAGGGCTTCAGCTGCATCAGCTGTCATTTCTTCGGTAATCTCATATACGTTGTTTGTCCTGTATGTATTCGAATACTTTTCAAGGTAGTATTTCATCTTACCGGACTTTGTTGTATGCTCGAGCACAGCATCTCGCAAAGCGTTATACTGTGTCGGTGCGTTGATTTTTGCATAGTGAGTAACTTCGTGCAGAGTGGTGGCTACTACGTTGTCAGATTCTATGTCAAGGACTATTTCGCCCTTAGTAGAATTAAACTCGCCTATAGCTTTTCTACCATTTACAGTCTTTCCGTTGTTGGCGTTTGAGCTGTCTACAAGCACGACAGTATATCCGGTCACCTTAGAAACGGTACGGGCAAGTACTCTAATCGCTTACACAGAAATTCGTCCACAGAACAACCGAGCAATTTTGCGTCCGTTGTCATACCAATTCCCCAGTGCCCCGCTTGAACCAACACCATCGTGAGCCGTGTCACGCTTCCTCTTGCGGTTTCCGCCTTTTTCCGCTCGTATTCTCGCAAAAAGCCTACCGCTGTGCCAAACTCTGTTCGCTTCTTCCGCCACCGCAGCGCTTCTCTGCCTTTGCCGCCGCCTTTGCCTCTCAGCTTTAAGCGTGTTTCAGACAACAAAAAAGCACTGCGATTGCAGTGCTTGAATGGCTCCCCCTGTTGGACTTGAACCAACGGCATCGTGATTAACAGTCACGCGCTCTACCGACTGAGCTAAGGAGGAATATATAAAGAAAGCACAGGAACTGTGCTTTCTTCTTTATGTCGGCATCTATCTATCTTCCCGGGCAGTCACCCGCCAAGTATTTTCGACGTAAATGAGCTTAACTACTGTGTTCGGAATGGGAACAGGTGGAACCTCATCACAATCAACACCGACTTTTAAGGGATATTCCCTCAAAATTGAATAACGAACCAAAAACAAAACATATATTCTCATTAGGTTTAAGCCCTCGACCGATTAGTATCTGCTGGCTAAATTGCTCACACAACTTACACCTTAGACCTATCAACCTCGTAGTCTACAAGGGGTCTTAACTTAAAAGTGGGATATCTTATCTTAAGGACGGCTTCACGCTTAGATGCTTTCAGCGTTTATCCGATCCGCACTTAGCTGCCCAGCTGTGCCACTGGCGTGACAACTGGTGCACCAGAGGTGCGTCCAT
>ERZ779840.94-NODE-94-length-114158-cov-7.726274_pt1 | contig 114158 bp, 100 predicted proteins | sample MGYA00511561_ERZ779840 | MGnify/ENA primary metagenome ERZ779840 (study PRJEB29588, sample SAMEA2162036) | human gut metagenome | biome: human gut; feature: human-associated habitat; material: faeces | place: Denmark | collected 2008/2010 ...
TATTTCCATAAAAAACAAATATAATTATAAATGCTTTCCGTTAAATTAGAACTTAAATAGTCATGTTGTACATATATCAATTGAAATTTCCCACCAAGTTCCTTATTTATAGATTTCAAAGAAATCATCAGTTCCGGTAATTGTTGAACAATTACATTATTAATATTATATCTTTTTATAATATCAACCAATTGCTTATATTCGGAACCATGAATCAACTTCTCATATAAGCAAAAAGAATTAGATACAGATTTAAAGGGTAGATCCTTATAATAAGCTAAAAAGCATTTATCATCATACCCCCCTTCTAAATATTGAGCAAGTACATCTGTTATTCGTTCGATTCCACCACATTGAGGAGAAATATTATTATCATTAATAAACAAAATATTCATAATTCTTTTAGTAAGCTTTGACATCTCATTGTCTACGCCTTTTTATATAAAGATGAATAAAATGGGCACAGAGTAAACCTAGTTTTGTATCAAAATCTAGTATCTTAAATATTATTTTCCTAATATTTAAAGGTTCTTGTTTATAATACCTGTTTTTCAGATAATTAGGAAACTTATTTTTCATATTATTTTTAGCCTTAACAATCTCATTCTTTTCTAGTTGTGGAAACAAGAAGATACTTCCCATCACTGTATCATGGTATGCAATATGCATATATTGATACTCCAATTCTTCATTATACTTTTCATAGAATCCATATTCTTGCATATGCTGTATCAATATATTCATTCCATTAATCCGTTCAAAAAAACGGTAATCTCCTTTTCTCCGGCATATTGAAGCTATATTATTCATTCTATAATAATAAAGAGGTATATTAACCTTAACTATTCGATTAGCCAATAAGAAGATTGTAGACATTATTGCCGCATCCTCATAAAAAGTATGTTCCGGAAATAATAAGTTGCTTTTAAACAAACCTATTTTATATAAATTATGCCATGCAGCTGGCATTTGTAATATAAAATGTTTATTACTTTCCTCTTTAACTTGGTCAAAAACACTCTTTGGATATTTTACAATAGTCCTAATATCATTGTCTGAATAATATTCAAAATAATCACAATTAACAATATCCGCATTTGTAGAAATAGCCTTCAAATACAGTTTTTCATACATATCCACAGCAACCCAATCATCACTATCTAAAAAAGCTATATACTGAGCATGGGCTATTTTAATACCAACGTTCCTAGCTCCTCCTATACATAGATTTTCTTTTAAATCAACTATTTTTACTCTACAATCTTTAGCTTCATATTCTCTAAGAATAGTCAATGAATTATCAGGAGAGGCATCATTTACACAAATAATTTCAATATTTCTAAGAGTTTGATTAATAAGCGAATCTAAACACTGTTTCAAATATTTTTCCACATTATATACTGGAACTATAACACTCACTAATGGCAACAAATTTTGTTCTATCATTTTTTCTTCCTAACTAGATAAATAATACGAAAACCAAACCGTCGGAAACTCACATCAAACGAAGTAAATAAAATAAGACTTATAGATGTATACACCAATAAGCAAACTAAGGCTTTAATACCAAAATAAAACAAAGAATAATCCTCTTTAAGAGGTACACTTTTTAATGCAATTATAGATAATATAAAAGATAAAGATATTAAAATTAGATATTTACAAATCGAAAAGATATAATCTTTAACAGAACTTTTAAAACCTAATCTGAACAAGAAATATGGTTTCCAACAAAAAACAATTGCGAATAAACTTAAAATACTTCCACCAATAACCCCCGTTAACCCATAATGGTAACCCAAAATTACAGAACCCCCAATATTTATTATAGTCTCTACAATAGGCGCCCATACGTCTTGATACATACCATAAGCCGCTATAAATAAATCACTGATTCTCGTACAAACTATAAATGTATATATGAGCAATAAAATAAAAGATGATTGAGGAAGAATATACTCTTTCCCAACCCATAATGCTACAAATGAATGAGATAATAGCAACAATGCAAAACAAAGAATAGAAACTAACCAATATCGACTTGAGACGCATTCCCAATAAAAAGATTTTATATTATTCATATTACCTTCTGCAACAAGATTGCCTACACCAGCCCCCAAGCTATTAAATAAAGCATTTACAAATAATGTAATTCCGCCAATTATTACCATATAATTACCATATATAGCAACTAACGTCAATGACGTATAAGCATATATAATTAAAGGAGTACATTGACTTGCTGCAAATGCACTAATTCTATGAAAAAATAATTGCTTCGTTTTCTTTATAATTTCAGGATGTACATCTTTTAAAAACTTCCCATCACTCGAAGAGGTTTTAAGCCAAGAATATTCCTTCTTTAAAGTTTCATTTAATGCTATTGCAATTACAAATGATGCAATAACTTCTATTATTAACCAATATAAATATCCATGTTCAAAATTTGTAATAGCTATAATCTGTAATATAACTTTTATAGCTTTCCCGCCTTGAACATTATATGATACCTTATATTCCTTTTGATCTGCAACTAATACAATCTGACGATAATTAACAAAATACCCTAACAGAGAACTAATAAGCATTACTATAAATGAACCGTAAATATACCAAAAGGGTAACTCAACTTTGGCAAAAAATATAGGAAAAAAAAACATTAGAATAAGAGCACCTAATATAACAATCAAAGCAATTTTACGGTAAAGCCATCCTTGAACTGACACTATTTCATTAATAGTCTGCTTATTTCTCTCAAATAATGGTTTATATAAAGCGTAAGAAACAGCAGATCCAATACCTAGTTCTGCAATATTTAAAAACCCAAGTAAATTAGTGACAGTTGTATTTAACCCCAACAACTCAATCCCCAAGTATTCTATAAAAAACCTTCTTGAAATAAAATTCAATAACAGGTTTATAATATAAAAAAACAATGCAACCTTAATATTTTTAAAGCCACTATATGTTCTTGAGCGATTTTTACTCATAAGATAGATGGACAACAGAATAAAAATATCAATATACTACTCAAATTGTATCAATTGCAGAATTAATATCTAATAGTTCGTATCCAATTTTGATACATAGCTCAAAGAAAGCCAATGTAAGACACAACAAGGCAATTTCCCTATAAATGATACTATAGGTATTTTTTAGATTTGTTATTAGTTTAACCAATTGTAAAGGGCAATAAGTATTCACAATCCCTACGTCCCTTAATAATCTCACTAAAGAACCTCTTGAAATAATCCAACACTGGCACACCCTGCATTTACATGTTGAGATAATGATCAGCACATTATGTTTATACGTATCCTGCCGATTATTTCCTTCGTCACAAGAGGCTGCCTGTAGATGGCTATCTGTTCAACCAAAAGCAGTCATTAAAAAAATATTTATAATGTAAAGCAATACATTGAGGACGCACGCTTATTTCATATTCTATTAACTTAACATCAATAATCAAATTAACTTTAACATAGTGTTAAAGTTAACTTCCTTATGTATAAAAGATTAATATCATAAAACCTCAAAGTTAATTTCCCATTAAGAAACTTTCTATTTTGACATTGCAAATTATAGTCCTATTCTATATAATTTACGTACAGTTATATTTGCTCACCCGCGCCGTACATAGCTCACCGGCACACTAATCAACGCACATCCCAACTCCTGCAATCTTACAGCTATGTAATATTTACTTTCGTATTTCACCATTTCGCCTCGTACCCCCTGCATACTTCCTTTTGCCACAGTAACCATAGTTCCCGGAGCAATCGGCTCATTAACCATTAAAATAGAAGTATCGGAGAGGTCGACCATGAAGCGGAAGTCCGCCATTTGTTGGTCGGGAATGACAAGAGGGGCATTAGTGCCACGTTTACTAAAGAAATGATGAACGTTGGGTGCTTGTTCTACTACAGAGAGTTCGGAACGGGAAAGGCAGACAAACACCATACCGGTAATTACCGGCTTTGTCACTTTCACACGCTTTCCGGCATATTCCCGAAATACATCCTGCACAGGCAAATAGACTTCTACTCCTTGCTCACGCAGCCACGTTTCCACCTTAAATTCGGTATTGTGACGAACATAAACAGCATGCCAATGCTTATGATCCGACGTAGTTAACAAATGCTAATAATAAATTATTAATAGTTTAGTAATAAGCGTTTTATGATTTCATTATAGCAGAGTTTCTTTTATGGCTCCGCCAAATGTAGCATCCACTACATTTCTCATCTCAAGAATAGAATTTTCGTCCACGATTAGCTCGTTTTGCAAGGGCAAAGATAAACACTCCGTATGGAACTACAAAATATTTAATAGATAAAAAGTTTTGCATTAACATAATCTTCTTTCACATACATCGAACATTTTTCCTCTTTTTCGTTTATCTTTGTACACCCTTTCCAATATAAACGGGAAAGAGATTCTTCAATAAGTCGCAGAATGACAGAAAGAAGAAAGCAATTAATTTATTAATTAAAAACACTAACTAAAAATCAGAAAATTATGGCAATGCATACATGGTTTGAGTGCAAAATCCGTTACGAGAAAACAATGGAAAACGGAATGAACAAGAAAGTTACCGAACCTTATCTGGTAGACGCACTCAGCTTTACGGAAGCGGAAGCGCGCATCATTGAAGAAATGACGCCGTTTATTTCCGGTGAGTTTACCGTATCGGATATTAAACGGGCGAATTACAGTGAACTCTTCCCTTGCGAAGAAGATGCTGCCGACCGTTGGTTCAAATGCAAACTGGTTTTCATCACATTGGATGAAAAAAGCGGTGCAGAGAAGAAAACATCTACTCAGGTACTGGTACAAGCCGCCGACCTGCGCGACGCAGTAAAGAAACTGGATGAGGGTATGAAAGGTACAATGGCCGACTATCAAATTGCATCGGTAGCAGAAACCGCCATCATGGATGTATATCCGTACAGTGCAGAGCCGAATGATAAGCCGGAAGTGTAATTTAAGCTATGAGTTATAAGTTATGAGTTATTATTGGGTACTCATGATTTATAGCTTATAAATCATAAAACAAGAGAACTGATGATTGCAGAAAATATAAAACAAGTACTGAGCGAACTGCCTGAAGGGGTGCGACTGGTAGCTGTTTCCAAATTTCACCCTAACGAAGCCATAGAAGAAGCCTATAACGCAGGGCAACGTGTGTTCGGAGAAAGTAAGGTGCAAGAAATGACAGCCAAATATGAAAGCCTGCCCAAAGACATAGAATGGCATTTCATCGGACATCTGCAAACAAATAAAATCAAATATATCGTACCTTATGTAGCATTGATTCACGGAGTTGACTCCTACAAACTTCTCACCGAAATCAACAAGCAAGCAGCCAAGGCAGGACGAATGGTAAACTGTCTGCTCCAACTGCACATTGCACAAGAAGAAACTAAATTTGGTTTCAGTTTCGACGAATGTCGGGAAATGCTTACGGGCGATGAGTGGAAAGAGCTTAAGAACATCCGGATATGCGGACTGATGGGCATGGCGACAAATACCGATAATGTCGAACAAATCAAAGCTGAGTTTTGTTCATTAAATAGCTTCTTCCAAGAAGTTAAGACCACATGGTTTTCCAATGCAGAGTGGTTTCGGGAGTTGTCTATGGGGATGTCACACGATTATCACGAGGCAATTGCCGCCGGCAGTACTTTGGTACGTGTAGGAAGTAAAATATTTGGAGAAAGAATATATTAATCACTAATAACTATTATCATGGCAACATTAGAAACTACTTTTGCAGGGTTAAAACTTAGAAACCCGATCATTATCAGCAGTTCCGGACTTACCGACAGCGCTGCTAAGAACCAGAAGCTTTATGAAGCCGGGGCAGGAGCTATTGTACTCAAGTCACTTTTCGAGGAGCAAATCATGATGGAAGCCGACTGGCTTGGAGATCCCAATATGTATCCGGAAGGAAGCGATTATCTGGTGGGGTATATACGCGAACACAAATTGGGTGAATATTTGAATTTAATCAAAGAGAGCAAGAAAGTCTGCGATATTCCTATCATTGCCAGTATCAACTGTTACCAGGATGCAGACTGGATTGAGTTTGCCAAGAAAATAGAAGAAGCCGGAGCAGATGCTTTGGAAATTAATATCCTTGCTTTGCAAACTGATATGCAATATGCTTACGGTTCCTTTGAACAGCGCCATATCGATATCTTGAGCCACATCAAGAAAACGGTCGATATTCCTGTCATCATGAAATTGGGAGACAATCTTACCAACCCTATTGCTCTCATCGACCAGCTTTATGCTAACGGTGCGGCGGCGGTAGTCATGTTCAACCGCTTCTACCAGCCGGATATCGATATTGAAAAAATGGCTCAAAGCGCCGGAAGCGTATTCAGCACAGATGCCGATTTATCTAAATCTTTACGTTGGATAGGTATCGCTTCTGCGGCTGTCGGTAAGCTGGACTATGCGGCATCCGGCGGCATACACGCTCCTGAAGGAGTAGTAAAAGCTATTCTGGCAGGTGCTTCGGCGGTAGAGATATGCAGTGTGCTGTATCAGAATTCCTATGCCATCATTGACGAATATGTTCGTTTCCTGAATTTATGGATGGACCGTAAAGGGATGGAGAATATCAACCAGTTCAAAGGCATGCTGAATGTAAGCGACTTGAATGGCGTAAATACATTCGAACGTACCCAATTCCTGAAATATTTCTCCTCACGCAAGTAAGTGTGATACATACTAAAACGGATGATGCGTTTATGATAAACGCATCATCCGTTCTTTTATATCATAATCATTGTCTGTTTCAGACTTCACCGGCTCCTACTCTTTCTTATCCAGAACCTCAAAGCAGGAATTCTTGCTGACAAACTCAGGAACAATATCTTTCATGGCCGCCACAATCTTCATCTGGTCATAAGTATAGCTGACCTCAATCAATTTCTGAATACGTTCCCGCACTTCATCATAATCATACTCGCGTACAGTGGCAATCATAATCTTTTCGTGATAGGTCGGTTTTGTCAGCTCCCGGACATTAAGCAGTTCCTCATACAACTTCTCGCCATGACGTAACCCTGTAAATTCTATCTTGACATCAGTACGTCCGGAAAGACTGATCATACGCTTGGCAAGGTCTACAATCCGCACCGGTTTACCCATATCGAAGATATAAATCTCTCCCCCATGCCCCATACTACCGGCTTCAAGTACCAAACGGCAAGCTTCCGGAATGGTCATAAAGTAACGTATAATTTCCGGATGAGTCACCGTTACAGGCCCGCCACGCTGTATCTGATCACGAAAACGGGGAATGACCGAACCGTTCGACCCCAAAACATTGCCGAAACGGGTAGTGATAAACTGCGTGAAACGTCCGCCTTCCGCCTGTAATTTCTTCGCCAGCGACTGAACGTAAATCTCACAGATACGTTTGGAACATCCCATTACATTGGTAGGATTCACCGCCTTGTCCGTAGAAATCATCACAAACTTCTCCGCACCGTATTTCACCGCCAAATCAGCGACAGTACATGTACCGTAAACATTTACCTGAATAGATTCGGATACATTATCTTCCATCATCGGTACGTGCTTGTACGCCGCCGCATGAAAAATATACTGCGGCTTATACTGCCTGAATATTTCTTCCATGCGAGTTGCATTGGAAATATCGGCGATGATGGTTTCGGCATCAATATCCCGCCAACGGTCCTGCAGTTCCAAACGAATATCATGCAACGGAGTTTCCGCCTGGTCTACAAGAATCAGTTTATAAGGATTGAAAGAAGCCACCTGACGCATGATTTCACTACCGATAGAACCGGCGGCACCGGTAATCATCACCCGCTTGCCTTCCAGATGGGAAGCAACCTTATGAATATCAATCTCAATCGGATTGCGCTGCAACAAGTCCTCAATCTGGATTTCTTTCAGTTGGGTGCGGTCCAGGAACTGCCCATTCCATTCACTTAGCGGCGGAGCCGTCATCAGTTTGATGTTGTGCGCCAATAAACGGTCTGCCATGTCGGAGCGCTTGAGCGCTTCCATCTTGGCGGGAGAAACGATAATGGTATGCACGTCACGGTCGTCCAGATTATCAATCAGGGCGTTGTCGTTGGGATATACCTTTACCCCCATCATCACCTTATTAATAAGTTCCGGCTCATCGGCAATGAAACCGCGCAAACGGTAATGGTTACGCAAATTAACGCGCAGCGCTTTTGCAATATTCACTCCGGCCTCTTTGGCTCCGTAAATAAACACATTGGCGCTGTGCGAACCGTCAAAGTTCAACGCTTCGAAGAATATCTTTACAACAATACGGGAACACGCCATCATGGCAAAACTGATGATATAAGACATGAACAATACCGTAGCAGGCGCTACATTAATGTCCATGCAACTTTTTGCCAGCACACTCGTTATCAGCAACAATGCGTAGGAAACCGTCAGCGATACGAATATGCGCATTATATCTACAAACGATGAAAAGCGAAGCACGTTAGAGTACGTACGAAACACTCTAAAGAATATCACATTGACGATTACCGTCCACACAATCGTTATGTCTATGGACGAAGATTCCGAGAACAGACTCCGGAAATCATATCGCAGCGCATAAGCCAACAGACTGGATACGACAATAATAAGCACATCAATCAATAGAACAGTCCATATCGGCAATACCTTTGCTGAAAGGTACCGATGAAAAAAGTTTCGCTTCATCACGTTTGACAGTTTTTGTTTTAGGCACCGCAAAGATACACTAATTTTTATCAAAGCGAAGAAGAAAATGATAAAATGTTACATCAAGTTACTTGCTAACTCGCTCAGCTGGCTACGCTCTCCTTTCACTAAATTGATATGGGCAAACAGGTTCTGATCTCTCATGCGGTCTATCATATAGACAAGTCCGTTGGACTGGCTGTCCAGATACGGTTGGTCAATCTGTTGGATGTCACCCGTGAATACCATCTTCGTCCCCTCTCCGGCACGTGTTATGATGGTTTTTATTTCATGAGGAGTAAGGTTCTGCGCCTCGTCAATGATACAATAAGTCTCGCTCAAGCTGCGTCCACGGATAAAGGCCAGGGCTTCAATAACCAGTTGGTCGCTTTTCTGCATATCTTCCAACCTTTTCACTTCGCTCGAATTAGATGCAAACTGATGCTTGATTACGTTCAAATTATCAAACAAAGGCTGCATATACGGAGCGACCTTTTCATTGGCGTCACCCGGCAGGAAACCAAGGTCTTTATTGGATAAGGCGACGATAGGACGCGCCAACAGGATTTGCTTATAATCCGTCAGCTTGCCCAAAGCGGCAGCCAGCGCCAACAGCGTCTTACCGGTTCCGGCCTTACCCGTAAGGGCTACCAACTTGATATTCGGATCGTTCAGCACTTCAAAAGCAAAACTCTGCTCGGCGTTGCGCGGTTCTATACCGTAATTCTTCGTCTTGTTTACACGGCAGACAGAATGCGTAAAAGGATTATAGCGGGCAAGCACACTGCTACGGTCGCTTTTCAGTACAAAGCATTCATTGGGATGGATGACATCCTTAAAGTCGAACTCACTGATATCCAGCCCCTCTTTGGATGAATAGATACGGTCTATCAAAGTAGGGTCGACCCCCTCGAACACTTCATTCGATTTTTCAAATATATCCACATTGATTACCTTGTCATTGATATAATCCTCGCACAGCAGTCCGATGGAGCGCGCTTTCATACGAAGGTTGACGTCTTTGGTGACAAGAATGGATTTCATTTTCGGCTTTTTCTCCGTCAGCCAGTCAACGACGGACAATATCTGATGATCGGGAATGCGTTCAGGGAAAGAGTCGCGCACGCGGGACGAATCTACCGAACCGGCCACTACGAACAAACGTCCCAGCCCCTCTCCCAGCGGAGCGCCTTTGGTAAAGAGGTTATCGTCGGTAATCAAGTCGAGTTCCCGGACAAACTCACGGGCATTGAAATTTATCTGCTCGTTGCCTTTCTTGAATTTATCGAGTTCTTCAAGCACTACAATGGGAAGATAAATATCGTTCTCTTGAAAGTTCTTCAAACAGTTATAATCGTGAAGGATAACATTAGTATCAATCACAAAGTTTTTCTTAGCTCCCATACTCTTTAGATTTAAATTGTTTATACCTCATACCGACATATAAAATAAAGCAAGCATACGCACTTAAATAAAATTGCCTTATCTTTGCCGTTCCTAAAGATAACACTTTAATAGGGAGAAAGGATTGCTTTCCCGTTAATTTTTATAAAAGATGGACTATCAGAACACTTTAACTTACTTATATAACAGCGTACCCATGTTCCAGCAAGTGGGTGGCTCGGCATACAAAGAAGGGCTGGAAAACACACGTATACTGGACGAACATTTCGGACATCCCCACCGCTCGTTCCGCACCATCCATGTGGCGGGAACCAACGGCAAAGGCTCCTGTTCGCACACGCTGGCCGCCATATTGCAGGAAGCCGGGTATCGTGTGGGACTTTACACTTCCCCCCACTTGGTGGACTTCCGCGAACGTATCCGTATAAACGGACAGCCTATACCGGAAGAGTATGTAGTACGTTTCGTAGAAAAAGAGCGTGACTTTTTCGAGCCTCTGCACCCTTCTTTCTTCGAGCTGACCACCGCCATGGCTTTCCGTTATTTTGCCGATGAAAAAGTGGATGCAGCCGTCATTGAAGTCGGGCTGGGCGGCAGGCTGGACTGCACAAACATCATTCATCCGGATTTGTGCCTTATCACCAACATAAGTTTCGACCACACCCAGTTTTTAGGCGACACGCTGGCAAAGATAGCCGGAGAAAAGGCAGGCATCATCAAGGCAGGCATCCCCGTCGTCATCGGAGAAACCACTCCCGAAACCAAACCTGTGTTCCTGCAAAAAGCGAAAGAAGAAAAAGCTCCGGTCATATTCGCGGAAGATACGACGATACAAGATTATCCCGGGATGAAAACAGAATTGCAAGGGCTCTATCAGATAAAGAACACGCGTACCATTCTCACCGCCTTACCGCTGCTGAAAGAGGCCGGCTACCGGATAGACGAACAAAGCATACGCAGCGGTTTCGCCCATGTCTGCGAACTGACGGGATTAATGGGACGCTGGCAAAAGCTGCAGGACGCCCCCACCCTGATATGCGACACCGGACACAACGTAGGCGGCATCAGCTACATTGTAGAACAATTGAAGCAACAGACCTGCCGCCAGCTGCATATTGTAATAGGTATGGTAAATGACAAGGATATCAGCGGCGTACTCGCCCTGCTTCCCAAAGACGCCGCCTACTATTTCACCAAGGCCTGCGTAAAGCGCGCCCTGCCCGAAGAAGAGCTGCGCGCGCTCGCCGCACAAGCCGGTCTGCGGGGAAGCTGCTATCCGGATGTCCCTGCCGCTGTAACCGCAGCGCAAGAAAAAAGCCACCCGGAAGACTTTATCTTCGTAGGTGGCAGCAGCTTTATTGTAGCGGACTTGTTAGCGAGCCGCGATGCACTCGATCTCCACTAAAGCGTCTTTCGGAAGCGCCTTTACGGCAACTGCCGAACGGGCGGGGAAATCTCCGTCAAAGTAAGTGGCGTACACCTTATTCATATCGGCAAACAAAGACATATCCGCCAGAAAAACGGTAGTCTTTACAATATTCGCCATGCTCAATCCTGCTTCTTCCAAAATGTGCTTTACATTCTCCAGCGATTGGCGTGCCTGAGCCTCTGCGCCCTCTGCCATCACTCCGGTAGCAGCATCAATGGGTAACTGACCTGATACAAACACCATTCCGTTCGCTTCAATAGCTTGACTGTATGGGCCTATTGCGCCCGGAGCCTTTTGGCTGCAAATTACTTTCTTCATAATTTTCTTATTCTTTTTATCTGTTCATTATCAAGTATATCGTATCTTTCTTTACAATATTCTCAAAAAAAATCAATAAGTCCATGCAGTATTCCTAAAAGCCATGCATTTACTATACGAATATACGAAAGAAATTTCACTCATAACCTGTTAATACCTAGACTTAACTTTTATTTTAGCATGGGGAAGTTTCCCAAACAAAGGCTCTGCTTGTGAAAGCAGAGCCTTTATCCTTAGTATATCACTTATTTGCAATGCTTTTTAATCAGTTCATCCACATTCGGGTCTCCCAATTCTTTCGCTTTGGCAAAACTTTGGCACGCTTCCTGATTTTTCTTCATCTGCAACTGCGCGATTCCCATCAGACGATAGGCTTCCGCATATTTAGGGTCGATTTCCAAAGCGGCCTGCAGCACCTTCAGCGCTTCCTCATTACGTCCCACACGAATATTGACAACGGCAAGTTCCGCACGGTAAGTCAAATCTTTCGGACTTAATTCGATAGCCTTTTCCATATCATTCAGCGCACGCTGGAACTGCTTGGCTTTCAAGGCGGCCTGCTCACGATAGTAATAGAATACATCATTCACCTTGCCGTTTACCGTCTTGTAATACGCGTCATAGTCGAGCATCGCGGCGCGCGCCTGATTTGCATTCATACGGGCTTGGGCGCGTTCCAACAGATAAGGGGCGGCTTCTTCCGTATACGGCTCGCTGAAGCGTGCCATACAACTATCCATAAGCGCTACTACTTCTTCCGCAGGCGCTTTCATCAGTTCTTTGGTCTTGGCTGCGCTGAAGAAAGTGGCCGCCGACGCCAGATTGGACTGATTCACCTTTTCATAGCAAGCCAAAGCAGCCGGATAATCTTGTTTCGCAAACAAAATATCTCCTTCGGTCTGTACGTACACCGGAAGTTCCTGAACGGCAATCGCCTTTCTTATTTCATCCGCAGCCTTGTCGTACGACCAGTCCTTGTAAGGTTTCTCCGGATTGCCCAACATATAATTGTATATCAGCTTGGCACGATTGTAATATACATCGTCCTTCTTCTGAGTTACGCTCAGAGCCTTATCCATATCGGCCGCCACCTTATCCATCGAGGCGTCATCTTTTGACTGATACAACCGGTTGGTAGCACGACGCAAATAACCGTCCGCGCTATTCGGATATTCGGCGACGAAGTCATCCAGCAGTTCGGCGTACTTCTCCGGGGTAACCTGTGAAGAAGCCATGAAGAGGAACACCAACGCCTGTTCTTCCGTATCGGGCAATGCCTTCTTGATGCCGATATTCTTTAAAGTCATATCGCTGAAAGAGAACGCCGAAACATTCTGGTCTATGGCAAACTTAGCATCTACCGCATAACAGATTGTTGCGGTGTCGGCGCCGGATGATTTCTGCGCAAGGGCAAAGACCTGTCCTTCCTCGGTCATTACGGGACAACTCACCATCTTATCTTTCAGACGCAGGTTGAGCGTATAGTAATAATACTTTTCGGAGAACTTATCCGCCGCTTTCACTTGTCCGGCGGTATAAGAACGGTCTTTTTGCGTGGAATAAGGCAGGATATATACATTGGCGCCCACTGCCGGAGCCGTGGTTGCCGGGTTCAATGCAGGAACTTTCTTGGTTGATATGCCTACACGAAACTTAATGACATCGTACATATCATTTGCGCCCAAAATAGAAACTACCGGCATCTGTACGCCTTCCGAGTTCATCACTACCGCCCGTTGCGCTCCCTTGAACAGAGAGTAATCGGACAAGGCAACGCCGTCTTCCGTTACGAAGAACCCGTTTCCGGTATTCAGAATCTTGTCATTCTCACCATAAGTGACCACCGAGAATACGGCACGTTTAGCTTTCTCCACCCATTTGGGGGCTTGCGCTACACTCCACTGAGCCAGAAGGCACAGAGTGAAAAGCAGGAAAATCTTCTTTTTCATATTTAGTTGGTTCTTTGTTTCACAGCTTCATAAATCAGAATACCCGCCGCAACAGATACGTTAAGAGACTCAATCGTACCCAGCATCGGAATCTTTACCCATTCGTCGCATAATGCAAGGTTGTCGTAAGAGACGCCTTTATCCTCAGCGCCCATGATGATACACATAGGACCGGTATAATCGGCTTTTGTGTAGTCGTAATCACCTTTTTCCGTGGCAGCCACAATATGGAAGGCGCTGTTTTTAAGGTACTGCAAGGTATCTTTCAAGTTCTGCTCGCGGCATACGGGCAAGGTATGCAACGCTCCCGCCGAAGTCTTCACCGCATCGGCATTCACCGTCACGCTGTTCTTGGCGGGGATAATAACGGCATCTACCGCCGCGCACTCGCAAGTACGGGCTATCGCTCCGAAATTACGCACATCCGTTATGCCGTCCAGCATGACAAACAACGGGTTCTTTCCCTCTTCAAACAGAAACGGCACAAGATCTTCCGTTTTCTGGTAGGTCACGGCGGAAACAAACGCTATCACACCCTGATGGTTCTTGCGTGTAAAACGGTTGATACGTTCCACCGGCACACGTTGCACGGGAATCAAAGTTCCCTTCAAAGCGGCAAACAACTCTTTGGACAAGTCGCTCTGAATATCTTTCTTCACCAATATCTTGTCGATGTCCTTACCTGCCTGAATAGCTTCTATTACGGCGCGAACGCCGAAAATCATTTCACTTTTATCTGTCATTATATCTTAATTGTTTTTTGTCTTACTTCAGTCTGCCGGAGCTTTACGCTACGGCTATAAACCTCTACTTTACAAGCGCAGAATTACGGCACCCGTCAGACGATGCCCAACAACGCCTTTGCATTGTTCAGCGCAGCTTCCGTCAGGGTGGCGCCGCTCAACATATGCGCTATCTCCTCTACCCGTTCTTCGTCCGTCAGGCGGCGGATATGGCTGTTGGTTTCCGTCTCATTATCCTGCTTGTACACCTTATAATGGGCACGTCCGCGGGCGGCAATCTGCGGCAGGTGGGTAATGCTGATAACCTGGCGGTCGCTATCCCCCATTTCCTGCATAATGTCCGCCATACGGTCGGCTATCTCACCGGAAACTCCGGTATCTATTTCATCGAATACGATAGTGGGCAGCTTCACCGCTCCGGCTATCATCGCCTTGACAGACAGCATGACACGGGCAATCTCACCGCCCGAAGCTACCGAAGATATATTCTGCAACGCCCCGTTCTTATTGGCGGAGAAAAGGAAACCCACCGTATCCGCGCCATGCGCACCCGGCTCCTTACGCGTACCTATCTCTACCCGGAAACGAACATTAGGCATTCCTAACGGTATCAAACGGGCTGCCATTTGTTTCTCGACCTCGCGGGCTGCGGCAGTACGCAATTCGGTCAGTACCGCAGCCTGCTTTTTCACCTTATTATATAAGGCTTCGCTACGGGACTTCAGTTCTTCAATCTGTTCATCCGATGAAGTGATGTTGGAGAGTTTCGCTGCATAATCATCCGCCAAAGCCAGCAGCTCGTCCACCGTAGAGACTCGATGTTTCTGCTGGAGAGTATAAACCAGGTTCAAACGGTCGTTCACTTCTTCCAGCCGGGCGGGATTAAATTCAACCTCTTCTTCCTTTCCTGAAATCTCCTGGGAAATATCTTTCAATTCGATATAGCTGCTTTCCAGACGCTCGGCAAGTTCCCCGGCCGAAGGATATACTTTCTGCAGCCCCGACATTGTATTCAAACACTCTTTCAACGCGGAGAGCAGACCGCCTTCATCGGAGTTCATCACCTGACCGGCACGGAACAGTCCGGCTTTTATTTCTTCCGCATGGCTCAGCGTATCGGCTTCCCGCTCCAGTTCTTCCTGCTCTCCGGCAGTCAGGTGAGCGTCTTCCAACTGCTCCAACTGAAAACGGATATAGTCTTCATCAGCCTTATTCTGCCCGGCAAGGGCGATAAGGTTCTCTAAATCCCGCTGCGCCTGCTTCCATTCCCGATGAAAGGACTGATAGGCGGCCAGTTCATCTTCATCATGCGCCAATATATCCAGCACATTCAGCTGGAACCCCTCTTTGTTCAGCAATAAGTTCTGATGCTGCGAGTGCACGTCAATCAATTGCTCACCAAGCTCTTTCATCTGTACCAATGAAGCCGGCGTATCATTGATGAATGCGCGGCTCTTGCCCGAAGCATAGACCTCACGGCGCAGAATGCACTCATCTTCGTATTCCAGTTCGTTTTCCTCAAAGAAAGGCTGCATGCCGTAGCCCGCAATCTCAAAACGGGCTTCAATCACACATTTCGCGGCGCCTCGCCTGATAGACTTCACATCGGCGCGCTGCCCCAGCAACAGACCGATAGCTCCCAGTATAATGGACTTTCCGGCGCCTGTCTCACCGGTAATCACCGAGAAACCGCTACCGAAGTCTATATCAAGTTTCTCGATAAGCGCATAATTCTGTATGTATAGAGAACGCAACATTTTATAAAATTGAGAGTTGATAATCGAAAATAGCATTAATGTTTCATCACTTCCACCAGATGGTCGATAATGTCCGCAGCCACCTCGGCTTTGGACTTCAACGGATAATCCTTTTTACCATTCCGGTCTATAATACTGATTTTATTGGTATCGTAACGGAATCCGGCGCCTTTGTCATTCAACGAATTGAGCACGATAAAGTCCAGATTCTTACGGTTCAGCTTATCTTCCGCATTCTGTCGTTCGTCATTGGTTTCGAGGGCAAACCCTACCAGCACTTTGCCGGGATATTGCTTCTTCATCTCTCCCAAACGGGCGGCAATATCCTGCGTAGGCTTCAAATCCAACGACATATCCCCGGTCTTTTCCCGCTTAATCTTCTTATCGGCCACCTGCTCCGGCGTATAGTCAGCTACGGCGGCGGCCATAATAACGGCATCCGCATTGTAAAACAAAGAAGTGGCCGCCTCGAACATCTGTCCGGCAGACTCGACATTGAAATGTTGATGCATAGGATAATGCGTACGGAGCTGCACAGGTCCCGAAACCAGAATCACAGCCGCTCCTCTTGCCGCACATTCATCGGCAAGCGCAAAACCCATCTTACCCGACGAATAATTGCCGATGAAACGCACCGGGTCTATTTTTTCATACGTAGGTCCGGTAGTTATCATAATTTTCTTTCCGGCCAGATCACCATCTTTGGCTGCGAAGAACTCTTCCAAATGACGGATGATAACGTCCGGTTCTTCCATTCTTCCTTTGCCCACCAAATGGCTCGCCAGCTCGCCCGTGCCCGGTTCTATGATATGATTGCCATACGAGCGCAGCGTCTCCAGGTTCTTTTGGGTGGACGGATGAGCATACATATCCAAATCCATCGCCGGAGCCACAAACACAGGAGCTTTCGCAGACAGATAAGTGGTTATCAGCATATTGTCGGCAACGCCATTCGCCATTTTGCCGATAGTGGAAGCCGTGGCCGGAGCTATCAACATGGCATCCGCCCACAAGCCCAAATCCACGTGACTGTTCCATGTCCCGTCACGTTGCGCAAAAAACTCACTGATGACAGGCTTTCCGGTGAGGGCGGATAAAGTAATGGGAGTTATGAATTCTTTTCCCGCAGGGGTTATAACGACCTGCACTTCCGCACCCTGTTTTATAAGTCCGCGGATGATATGGCAGGCTTTATAAGCGGCAATACTGCCTGTAATGCCGAGTACTATTTTCTTTCCTTTCAGTGGATTTGCCATGAAATCAAAATACTAATTACAAATATCACTTCTGAGTAATCTCACGCAGGCGGATTTTAGTCAGCATGGCTTTGGTATTCAGCGTAAAATCACTGTTCAGTATCCAGCTGTAATATCCCGGATCACGCTTCAGCACATCGGCTACCGACATGCCTTTGTACTTACCGAAATTAAACACTTCCACACCTTTATCATCGTAAACCATGCGTCCCGCAAAGTCCACATTCTTATTGAAACTGGAATAATCCGACAGGAAAGTCACATCGTTCTGCAAGTCCGGATAGCGGTCCAGTTGCGACATCAGCACCTCATAGGTAGCGCGAGTGTCCGCTTCCGCCGTATGGGCGTCTTCCAGATTCTTGCCGCAATAGAACTTATAGGCGGCGGACAGCGTGCGCTGTTCCATTTTATGGAAGATAACCTGCACATCCACAAACTTGCGGCGGCTCATGTCGATATCCACATCCGCACGCAGGAATTCTTCCGCCAGAACGGGAATATCGAAACGGTTGGAATTGAAACCGGCAAGGTCGCAGCCTTCAATATCATTGGCGATGCCGCGCGCCACTTCCTTAAACGTGGGACAGTCCGCTACATCTTCATCATAAATGCCATGAACGGCGGAAGCTTCCGCCGGAATATGCATTTCGGGATTGATACGCATGGTTTTGGTTTCCTCGTTCCCGTTGGGATATACTTTGAGATAACAGATTTCTACTATTCGGTCTGAGTTAATGTTTGTACCGGTGGTCTCCAAATCAAAAAAGACAATCGGATTTTTAAGATTCAGTTTCATGAAGTTTCGTATTTATTTATCTTTTAGGCACGGATTACACGGACTGACACGGTTTTCCTATAAACCTGAACCGTGAAATCCGCGTAATCCGTGCCTAAACAAAAAATGACAGGTTACTATCTCATTAGTCATTCAGCATCATCGGCATCAGCAGCATCAGCAGGTCTTCGTTTTCTTCCTGCTCTACCGGAACGATAACGCCGGCGCGTGAAGGATCGGCCAATTCGATAACCACTTCATCCGCTGAAATATTATTCAGGATATCTATGAGGAAAGTAGATTTGAAGCCGATGCTCATCGGATTGCCCGTATACTGGCAAGTCTGTGTTTCTTCCGCCGAAGTGGAGAAGTCGATGTCCTGCGCCGAAATCACAATCCGGTTTTCCTGCATGCGCAGCTTGATAAGGCTGCTGGCCTGTGACGAGAAGATGGACACGCGGCGCAACGCGCCTATCAGTTGCTGGCGGTCTACCGTTACCTTATACGGGTTGTTCTGCGGAATTACAGAGTTATAGTTCGGATAGCGTCCTTCAATCAGACGGCATACCATGCGATAACTTTCCAGCGTAACCACAGCGTTACGTTCATCAAACTCAATGGTTACCATACCCTGTTCTTTCGGCAACAGATTCTTCATCAGGTTGGCGGGTTTCTTGGGCAGGATAAAAGCGGCGCGTTCATTGCCTTTGGCGGCCAGCGTCTTGCAGCGTACCAGCTTATGGCCGTCGGAAGCCACCATGGTGATGTCTTCGGTGGTAATATCGAAATAGATACCGTTCATCACGGGACGAAGCTCGTCATCGGCGGTTGCAAATACCGCGCGGTTGATACCGCCCAGCAACACCTGCGCATCCATTTCCACACGTACGGCGTTGTCACCCAGCATGGCCGATTGCGGGAATTCGTCCGCGTTCTGTCCCATCAGGCTGTATTTACCGTTTTGATACTGTACTGTAATCTCCAAAGAATTTGTGTTGATGTCAAATGTCAGCGGTTGTTCGGGAATTTCCTTCAAAGCATCCAACAGAGTTTTGGCGGTTACGGCAAAACGTCCGTCGGTATCACTTTCGTTCACTTCGACTGTAGTAACCATCGTTGTTTCGCTGTCGGAAACGGTTACAGACAAGGTTCCGTCTTGTAGTTCAAAGAGGAAACAATCCAAAATAGGCAGCGCATTCTTCGAATTAATCACGCGGCTGATAGCCTGCAAATGGCTGGAGAGCGCAGTACTCGAAACGATAAATTTCATATATTCTGTATATTTAAGTTTTAATTTCAGCTAACTTGTTAACTAACGGACAAAGTTAAAAAAAGAATTCCCTACGACAAAGAAATAGTAAGAAAAAACAGCCGTTTATTCGTCGCATATTCCTAAAAAATTGTAACTTCGCCGCATCATTTAAAAAGAGAACAATGGAATTTACAGGAAAAATTATCGCTATACTCCAGCCCAGAGGCGGAGTTTCCAAAACAGGTAACGAGTGGAAGGCACAAGAATACGTAATCGAAGACCACGGGCAATATCCCCGTAAGATGTGTTTCGACGTATTCGGAGCAGATAAAATAGAACAGTTCAACATCCAGATGGGTGAAGAGCTGACGGTTTCTTTCGATGTCGATGCACGTCAGTGGCAAGACCGCTGGTTCAACAGTATCCGCGCATGGAAAGTAGAACGCGTCAGCGCAGCCGCACCTGCACCGGGCGCGCCGGTTCCGCCGCCGGCTCCTTCCGCAGCGCCGGAATTCTTGTCCGGAGACGCTAAAGACGATTTACCTTTCTAAATTGAGAATTGAGAATTAAAAATTGAGAAATAAGAAAGACCATGTATGTACCTGCGGGCATATACATGGTCTTTTTTTATCGGAAGAACCGACTATTCTCCCTATTTCTCAATTTTTAATTCTCAATTCTCAATTTCCTCAATTTCCTCAATTTCCCCAATTTCCCCTTTATACAGTAAGACGAGGTTCGGGTACACTATTCCGTCCGTACAAGTAAACTGTATGCCGATTACGAAGTGACGGAAGAACTTGGCCTGACGGAAGAAGAAGTTCGGTATCAGGCGCACATAAGTTTCCGGCTGGAGCATCATCTCTTCCATATCCACCATCATGGCAAAGTTATAATACGGGGAAAGACTGCCTACCCCTTCTTCATACACCGAAGTTCCGCCCAGCACATCCTTATTCTCGACGGCGTCTATATAGGCGGAAAGGCTCTGCGCATCGGGCGCCAGCAACAAGGCTCCCTTATAAAAACAGGCGTAGGTGTGAAGCGCGGATTCCGTAATGCCGGTCAGTTGCGTCAGCATAGTATTCCGGGGCAACATGTACTGCCGGTATTTCCTCGCCTGCGGATATTGCCTGTAACCGGGAGAGGTCTGCGGCACTGCCGGGGCGTCCTCTTCTTTCGGAGTAACATATAGCAGATGTTGCAGATAACGTTCCGCCTGCGCTTCATCTTTCACGGCAACACTCATTACGGCGCAAGGACGACGGTCGGTTGTGTCTTTGGATTGAAACAGGCAGGACATGATGCTCTCTCCCGCATGCTCTTTCATAAAATCCATCCACTCTTCATCCCGCTTCTTGATATAATCGGAATAAGTAGCTTTGGCATATTCCTGCCGCGAAGTAAAGCCGAACATGGCTTCCAAATCCGAAATGGCCCACTGGTCGTAGAAGAAAGTAGAGGCCGGAAGCCGCTCTCCCGAAAACCCCTTTATCGGCATCTGCCTGCGAAGCGCGTTGATAAACGTCCGGGTAGTATCCGAACCGTGACTGATACCGGAACAATACACGGCTTCCTCATTGAACTTCATATCAAACTCCGCCCAGCTTCCCAAGCGTGTCTGCGAACGGATACCGTCCGTATCCTTTCCCATGCCCACCTCTTTCATGCGCACATACACCGTTGCCGCCACATTATTGCGTTTGCCGGCATACATGGTACGGAAAGAAGCCATATCCATCAGCGATTGCCTGGAACGGCGGGCATCGATGACCCGCTCTATCAAACGCTTCTGAAAGCTGACCGCCAGAAAATCCGGCGTGAAATAGACCGCAAGGAAACGTCCGTCCGCCATGGGATAGATACGTATTTCCTCGCCGTTATAATCGAAGTATTTAGAGGGGAAAGTACTGGAGCAGTACTTACGCACAAAAGATTCCACCAATTCGTAATCTCCCGACCCCAGGCTGCAATACAACACCTGATTCAAAGGAGTATCCGGCTCGTGAAAACTGATAAGCATCTTGTTCATCTGCCTGCTCAACCCGTGCGGGGTGTCGCCTACCAGCGTATTGAGATACTTTTTCAAATAGGCGAAAAGCTCCGAAACATATAGGAAGTGGTCATCCTTACTGCAATGCAACCCGTTGATGTCTTCCATCAAGTCCGCCACGCGGTCTGTCTCAAGTACAGCCGTAGCATCTTGCGGAACCAAGGTAAAGAGATTAAAATCCTGCCGGTTTTCCACCGCGTTCATGCGCAGGAACGAGTATGCGCCGAAGCCCGTACATAGCAGCACTATGGACACAATAACGGCTATTCGTATAAGTACTCGAAGCTTCATGGCATTTATTCATCAACTGTTGGCAAAAATAAACATTTCTACTAATAAAACAAAACAAATGTTTTAAAAAGTTTAGAAATCTATTTCCATCCCGTCATAAGCAAAATGCACATGGGGCGGCAGTTGGCTGTCTATTTCGGCATGCAGTCCTGCGTGATGGCTCATGTGGATGAAATAAGTTTCCTTCGCGCCAATACGTTCCGCAGCCGCCAACGCTTCCGATATGCTCTGATGCGTAGGATGCGGTTGCGGCCGCAAAGCGTTTATTACCAAAACGTCCAGCCCCTGCAATTGTTCATACGAGGCGTCCGGCATCGTAAGCATATCCGTTACATATCCCAGGCGTCCGCCGATACGGTAGCCCAGAATGGGTAAACGCCCGTGCATCACGGCCACCGGCAGTATTTCCGTTCCCCGTACAGAGAAAGGCTTGCCCGCTTCCACTTCCCGCAAATAGATGCGCGGCACGCCCGGATACTTCTTATCCACAAAGCAGTAAGGCATCCGCACCCGCAGATGGGCGGCTGTGTAAGCATCCGAATAGATAGGTATCTCCGAAAAACGGCAGAAAGGACGCAAATCGTCCAATCCGCCCACATGGTCGTAATGCTCGTGGGTTATCAGTACGCCGTCTATCCGCTCGTAAACGGCAGCGCGCAACATCTGCGTCCTGAAGTCGGGGCCGCAGTCTATCAATATCGTCGCGTCGTCCGTATGCAGCAGAGCCGACGCGCGCAAGCGGTTATCCCGCAAATCGGCAGAGGTGCAGACAGGGCACGTGCAACCTATTTCCGGCACTCCGGTAGATGTTCCGCTTCCTAATATGGTCAGTTTCATAACAGTAATAAGTAAATGGCGGTTAATCACTCTATAAAGTTTACTTCCGGATGAATCTCCACCCCGAACTTCTCCTTTACAGAAGCTCTGACGGCATCCGACAGGGCAACCACGTCTTTTCCGGTCGCACCGCCCAGATTCACAAGCACCAGAGCCTGCTTGTCGTGTACGGCGGCAGATCCTAAAGCCTTGCCTTTCCAGCCGCACCGGTCTATCATCCACCCGGCGGGAATCTTCACCCGCTCGGCGTCCACCTCGTAATGGGGCATGGCGGGATATCTGTCCAGCAACGCTTCAAATTGCGCACGGGGCACGATGGGGTTCATAAAGAAACTTCCGGCATTGCCCAGCACTTTCGGGTCGGGCAGCTTGCTTTCGCGGATAGCTATAATCACGCGGCGTAAAACAGCTAAATTCACCGACGGATACTTGGCAAGTTCCTGACGAATCGTACCGTAATCCAGCGTGTAACGCTCCTTCTTGCTCAGTACGAAATTCACGTAAGTCACAAAGACCGACTTCATTTCAGGCTTTTTGAAAAGGCTTTTCCGGTAAGCGTACTCACATTCGTCTTTTTGGTAAACACGCTTCTCGCCGCGAATGTTTATCGTCTCCACAGACGCGATGATGTCTTTCACCTCTACGCCGTAAGCGCCGATATTCTGTACGGCGCCCGCACCCACCTCACCGGGTATCAGCGACAGGTTCTCCGCGCCATACCAGCCCCGCTCTACGCAGTAAGCCACGAAATCGTCCCATATCACGCCCGCGCCCACACGCACACGCACCCGCTCATCATCTTCCGCGGTCACTTCCACTCCTCCGATGCGCGAGTGCAGCACCATGCCGTCATAATCTTTCACAAACAACAGGTTACTGCCGCATCCTATATGCAAAAAAGGAGAAGTGACGCGCCCTTCGGCTATCCATTTCTCCAGTTCCTCTACCGAGTGATATTCCGCATACACGGCAGCTTTCACATCGAATCCGAATGTATTGGGTATTCTCATAAATCTCAAATGCTCGTATCTTCGTATTTATACATTTTCCACTCGCCGCCTCGTCTCCGGAAATAGAAAACGTTGGAATATCCGTTGCCGATGCCGTTCACTTTCAGAATTTTCGTATTCGAATTGTCCTCGTTCTTCTGTCCGTAGTTGATGTTGGACAACTTGTCTACGGGCAGCGGCGGACGGAAAGCATACCACTGGTTCACATCGAGGGTGGTCTCCAATATGGCAAACTCATCGTCGGGGTCGATGGTGACAAACTGCAACGGGTCGGCGATATGCTTGCTCTGGTACAGGCTGTCCGTCACAAAACGGGTATAGAAATCCACAAAATTCTCACCTTCACCTTCCTCGATATGGCGCAGATTTATGGCTTCAAGCATCCACATGCCTTCCTTGCGCTCAAAGTAATATTTCTTCACCATGCGCGTTTTCAGGTAAATCCATTCCACCTGTACGGATTTCAATGCGGTGTCGCCCACCATATCCATGTCGCTCTCACGGTCGAAAAGCAACGTGTAATAGTTCTGCTTCGTAAACAGGTAGTCGTGCTTCCAGAAACGCTCTTCTATTTTTGAAGGGGTATCCCGGTTGTAATAAGGCAAAGGAAACACCGTCCTCTCCCGCTGCAAAGCTTCGTCCGAGGCATAGTTGAAGATAAAATCATCAAACAGTTCGTCCGCTTCCAACGGTTTGGGTTCTTCCTTCACTTCCGCCTGTTGCAGCGTATCGGCCTTATGACCGGCCGAATCCACCATTTCGGTAATGGTAGCAAAGGGATCCATTTGCGTCTTCCTGTTCCCGCATGAGAACAGAAAGACGAGTATAAAAAATCCCGTTAGTAATCGTTTCATTCTTTACTGACCCTCTACGGTCATTTATTTAATTTCGCTCTTAATTTTTCAAGCATATCCACAGTCATGGACTCCAGGTCGAATTGCGGCATCCAGTCCCATTCCTCGCGGGCGCAGGAGTCGTCCAGAGAGTCGGGCCAACTGTCGGCGATGGCCTGCTTCAAAGGGTCTACCTCGTAGGTCATTTCAAAGTCGGGCACATGCTTCTTGATAGCGGCGTAAATCATTTCCGGGTCGAAGCTCATGGAAGCGATGTTGAACGCATTCCGGTGTTTCAGGCGCGCCGGAGCGGCTTCCATCAGCGAGATAGCCGCATTGATGGCATCGGGCATATACATCATGTCCATAAATGTACCCGCCTTTACGGGACATACGAACTTCTCGCCTTTCACGGCCGAGTAGAAGATGTCTACCGCATAATCCGTCGTACCGCCCCCCGGGGGCGTCACGTTGGAGATGATGCCGGGGAAGCGTACCGCACGGGTATCCACCCCGTATTTCGTATAATAATAATCGCTTAACAATTCTGTCGTCACTTTTGTTACGCCGTACATGGTGCGCGGGCGCTGAATAGTGTCTTGCGGCGTCTTTACGTGGGGAGTGTTTTCTCCGAACGAACCGATGGAGCTCGGCGTAAATACGGCGCAACCATACTCACGCGCCACTTCCAGCACGTTCCACAACCCGTCTATACCTATTTTCCATGCCATGGCCGGACGGCTTTCGGCAACTACCGACAGCAAGGCTGCCAGATTATAAATTGTATCGATCTTGAATTGTCGCGCCACAACTTCAATGGACTGGCGGTCTGTCACATCGGCTATGGCCGAGGGACCCGAGGCTTTTAATTCACCCTGCGGCATAGCGCTCGGAATATATCCGGCTACAACATGGTCATCACCATAGCGCTTGCGCAACTCTAATGTCAACTCCGAGCCAATCTGTCCTGTGGCTCCGATTACCAAAATATTTTTCATACAACTTATTTATAGGGTATTCTTTCATTACCGAGGCGCAAATATACGCACTTTTTTTTCATTTTTCTATCAAAAAGATATTGTTTATTCCAATAAAAATGATGTCCTTTGTAGAGCTTCAAATAACGATGTATCACTTATTAAAATAGAACGCTATGTATGGTAAAATGAAAGACCATCTCAGCAAAACTCTTGCTGAAATAAAAGAAGCCGGACTCTACAAAGAGGAACGCCTGATTGAGAGTGCGCAACAAGCCGCTATCACCGTGAAAGGCAAGGAAGTACTGAACTTCTGCGCCAACAATTACCTGGGATTATCCAATCATCCCCGCCTGATAGCCGCCGCCCGAAACATAATGGAACGCCGCGGTTACGGCATGTCGTCCGTACGTTTCATCTGCGGAACGCAGGACATTCACAAAGAACTGGAAGCCGCCATTTCCGATTACTTCAAGACGGAAGACACCATTCTGTACGCCGCCTGCTTTGACGCCAACGGCGGTGTGTTCGAGCCTCTCTTCACCGAAGAGGACGCCATCATCTCCGACTCCTTGAACCACGCTTCCATTATCGACGGCGTGCGCCTGTGCAAAGCCAAGCGTTACCGCTATGCCAATGCCGACATGGCGGAGCTTGAAAAATGCCTGCAAGAGGCTCAGGCGCAACGTTTCCGCATCATCGTGACGGACGGTGTGTTCTCCATGGACGGCAACGTGGCTCCCATGGACAAGATATGCGACCTTGCCGAAAAATACGACGCGCTGGTAATGGTGGACGAATCTCACTCCGCCGGCGTGGTAGGCGCTACGGGTCATGGCGTGAGCGAGCTGTATGGCACGTACGGGCGTGTGGACATCTACACCGGTACGTTAGGCAAAGCCTTCGGCGGCGCTTTGGGTGGTTTCACCACAGGCCGCAAAGAGATTATCGACTTATTGCGTCAGCGCAGCCGCCCGTACCTGTTCTCCAACTCCCTGGCTCCAGGCATCATCGGCGCGAGCCTCGAAGTGTTCAAGATGCTGAAAGAGAGCAACGCCCTGCACGACAAGTTGGTAGAGAACGTAAATTACTTCCGCGACAAGATGACTGCCGCCGGTTTCGACATCAAGCCTACCCAAAGCGCCATTTGCGCCGTAATGCTGTATGACGCCAAACTGTCTCAGATTTATGCGGCACGCATGCAGGAAGAAGGTATCTATGTAACCGGTTTCTACTATCCCGTTGTACCGAAAGACCAGGCACGCATCCGCGTACAAATCTCCGCCGGACACAATAAGGAGCATCTGGATAAATGCATCGAAGCGTTTATAAAGGTAGGAAAGGAATTGGGAGTACTGAAATAATATAAAAAAAGCGATAGAGTGGTAAAATGGTAAAAAACAGATTACTCTATCGCTTTTTTATTATATTCAAGTACTAATTCTTCTGCCAGATATTCATCACTCAGACAGTGCATATCAGCCACTCCGTCATTTATTAAACCATAGGTTTCCGAATCATAAAAAAAGCCCAAGGCATCCTCATAAGGCAAATGTACCCGTTCTGCAAACAACCTGACAATGCGGGCATATTTCATTTGTAGAATAGTTTTATTTGCTATCATTTTTGCTTGCTTCAATTGTTATTTCAGTAGCTTTCTTAAATTTCAGATGATGTAGAATTACATTCTGATTCAGTATACAGATTTGATGATTGGGATATTCAAAAGCCAGTCTTCCTAAAGCATCTTCTTTGCTCATCTCACCGGCAAAATACAAATCAATCGTGTTGAAAACTTTATCATCCGCTATACCGCCGGATACAATGTCATATATCACCCCACCGTTACCTTTACGACATGCACCTACATACTCCAACCAGGCTTCGTCATATCTGTCGAATGTCATAACATTGTATTCAGACAAATCTTCATCTAATACATACTCATTAATATAAGCTTTTTGTCCTCTGCGGAGAAAACGCATCGCATATTTTTCAGCCTGCTCACGTATTGCAGTAAGATAGAATCCCTTCCCAAAATCCAGAAAGTCACGCGAATAGCTCACATCCGGTCTCTCTATAATATACGGCGAAGCATGATACAATATCATTGCAAAACTCCTTTCTCTTTCATATACGATACAATATCTTCCACCAGATAATCTTTACTGAATGTATGCAGCACGTCATACCCCGGCACAATATACTCCATTAAAATACCGGAGTCTCTCAACAGCCGATACACGTTTCCTGCGCTCATTTTCAATGCATCCGCTACATTGCCCACGCAAAACATCGTGAAATTTAATTGTTCAAAGTTCATATTCTTTAATACTGCAAAGCAGAGTATCTGATTATCTCTAAAAACAAAGATACGCAAAAAACTCTATATTTTCTGCGTATCTTCCAAAAAAATCCCATTAGGGATAATCAGTATACTTATCTTCTTTCGCCCAGCTTCGCATCGACAAAGAACACTCCGGCAGCACCGGCTTTCTTTACCATATCTACGATACCTGCGGCAGTAGCTTCTTCTTCCACCTGTTCGCGAACGAATCCCCACAAGAAGTCTTGAGAAGCTTTATCTTTTTCAGCGGCAGCTACGTCAACGAGGGCGTCAATCATCTTTGATACGCGGCATTCGTGTTCGTAAACCTGTTCGAATACTTCCAGCGGAGTACCGAAATCGTTGGGAACAACGTCAATCTTATCTAATTTAGCCTTACCGCCGCGCTTGATGATGTACGATGCCAGTTCGCAAGCATGTTCGTGCTCTTCGTGCGCCTGCTTTTTCAACCAGGAAGCCATACCGCAATAACCTTCCTTATCCATATAGAAAGACATTGCCAAATAAAGGTTGGATGACCACATCTCAGCCGTAATCTGCTCGTTAATTGCATTCTGTAATTTTTCTGTTATCATAATTGTATTTATTAAGTAAATTGAAATGATTACAAATGTAACAAGAACACACGAATATTGTTCACCCCAATAACATTATTTAGTAAAAAAAGCGTAACATAACTTTTCAAATACAACAATCGGATTACAATGAAGCCGGATTGGGGGGCGACGGCTCTTGCAGAATGGACGCAGCATCAAAGCAAGGACACACTTTTATCCATTCTTCAGGCTCTATCTCGCCGTTGCCGTTCAGGTCGGGACTGAGGTCGCGATGCCCGCAAAGGCGGCTGCCGGGATAATCGCGCAGCAATAACATAACGAGTACCCTCAGGGAGTGTTTCTGGAAATCGGTACGGGTATCGGCAGGCCGTCCCCGCTCGTTCAGCCCGCCCTCGTAGCAGATGCCGACGCTGTGGGCGTTGCAGCCTCTGGCATGCGCGCCGGGACGTTCCAAAGGCCGGAGCGTCTTTATATCACCGTTCTTACGGATGTAAAAATGATAACCTGCGCCGGAGAAGCCCCGGCGCAGGTGGTCTGTTGTCAGGTCGTGTTCCGTATAGCTGCGGTCGCAGCGGGTGGCGGAACAGTGGACAACGATGAGGTTGATGAATCTCATTTGGAGTTATGAGTTATAAGTTATGAGTTATGACTTGGCTACATGGGCATTGCGTGTGCGCCCAATGCGCCGAGAACGGCTGATGCTACTGCGATTACGATTTTGAGGAGCTTGTCCCACCAGGTTGATTTTGTTGACATAAGAGTTTAGGATTTAAAAGATGAATACATAAAGTTATTGTTCAGTCGGGAAATCAGGACGGAAAGGCTATCCGAGAGGGTTCTCTTCTTCGCCGCTGTTGCCGCCGCCGTTACCGCCGCCCGAGCTGCCGTCAGCAGGTTTATCCAGCGAGAAAGCCACATTGGCCGGACTACGGGTGACGGCCGTACTGCCATTCACCAGCTTGAGACCCTTGTCGGGCACGAAGCGGATATTCACTTTGGAAATATTCCTGACCGTACAATCTTCCGACTTCTCCACACCCGGACAGCGGAACGTCATGTGAAGCGTACCGAGCTGATTCAGTTTCACCTTGTCGCCATTGGCAAGATTTGTCTGAATTTCTTCCACAAGGGCTTCGATTACGTGCTTCACATCGCCTTTCGTCATGGCGCAATTTTTCTGAATACTGGCGGCAAGGACATCGATATCCACCGTGCCGCAGGTTTTGGGTTTCTGACGAAGATAATACAGTTTCTGAGAATCAGGATTCGTCACATCCTTCCGGCGCAGAAAGCGCTCTACAAGTACATCCATAAAAAATAAAGTTTAGGTTAAAAAAAATACATATCAAAATTCCATGTAAAAAGGAAGAGTAAACAGGCGCCTTAATCAATGATTTTCCCTTTCTTTAAGCACATAACAAAGATACGAAATCTACGAGGCGAAGTCAAGTATCCAGCCATTTATTTTCTATAATTCGTTCACTTTTTTCTCTGAAAATCAGGTAAAAAAACAGACGGTCTGTTTGCTCCGTACAGACCGTCTGTTTCACCGTTGCAGACCATGCGTTTACCCTGTTTGCACCGTCTGTTTTTTCATATTCTCCTATATAAGTAATGAATACATTATAATTGGATTGTTATTTCGCGTTTCTCATCAGCCATTCCGTAGGCGGAACATATTCGCCAAGTTTCGTCATGCTGGGGTTATGCGCAAAGTACACATCCCCTGTCTCACCGTTGCGGTGCTTCGCCACCATCACCACTCCCAAACACTCCGTAGGATACTTGCTTACCGGTTCTGTCTTGATGCCCGACAGCGCAGGGCGGTAAAGCAGCATCACCATGTCCGCGTCCTGCTCGATAGCCCCGCTTTCGCGCAGGTCGCTCAAGATAGGACGGCTGAAAGGCCGTCCGTCGCTTCCCCGGTTCAACTGGCTCAGGAGCAGAACGGGCACATTCAGTTCTTTTGCCATGAGTTTCGCCTTGCGGGTGGTCTGCGCCACTTCTTGTTCGCGGTTGCGGTTCTTCTGGTCGGACTTCATGTCGCAGAGTTGCAGATAATCCAGAATAATCATGTCGCACTTGCCTTTGCTTTGCAGCATACGCGCCGAAGAACGCACCCTGTCCATGCTCGTCACCGGATGGTCGTCCACGTGGATAGGCAGTACACGCAAGCCCGTAGCGGCTCTCCTCACCTGCTCCACCTCGTCGGCGGTGAGCTGTCCGCCGCGCAAGTGGCGGGCATTGACATCCGGTGAGGCGGCCACCAGCCAGCGGTCGCCCAGGCGCTCACCCTGCATTTCGAGGCTGTACACCGCCACATGATGTCCTGCGATGGCGGCCGCACGCGCCAGATGCAGGGCGAAGGCCGTCTTGCCTACGGCGGGACGGGCGGCAATGACATTCAAGTCGCCCCGCTGCCAGCCCGAAGTCAGGCGGTCGAGGTCGGCCAGACCGGTGGGGATACCTGTGATGCTGTTTATGCCGGAAGCCTGACGGGCATCCACTTGTTGCAGCGTATCATCCATCAAGGTATCCATATCGCGCAAATGGTCGATAGTGCCGCATTCTCCCTCAAAACGGTCCAGCAGGTTGTGGGCATCCACCAGCGTGTCGGCAATATCCGTGGTTTCATCGGCGGCAAGGGCCAGCAATTTATGGAAGCCGAGTATCATTTCACGCCGCAAGTGCTTCTCATGCAAAATCCGCACATGATACTCCAAATGCACCGACGACACCACCCTGCCGCTGATACGGACCAGTTCATACGGCCCGCCCGCGGCATCCAGCTTGCCGCGGGCGCCAAGCTCGTTCTTCACGGTGATGATATCTATCTGCCTGCCATCCCGGTACATCGCCTGCAAGGCGGCATAAATCAGCGCATTCTTCTCAAAGTAGAACATTTCCGGACGTAGCCGGTCGGCCACCATCGGCATGGCCTCACGCTCTATGAGGCAGGCGCCAAGTATAACTTCTTCAAGTTCCGCATCCTGCGGGTTCAGTATTTCACTCATTGCATTACGGTTGTCATCGTCGGCCGCCGGCCGCTAATATTCGTATTCATTCAAGAAAGCCTTGTTGGAGAGGTAGTTCACGGCTTGCAGGCAGAACAAGGTGCTGTTGAGATGGCCGTAATAGTTTTCGATGTTTTCTACGGCGGCGGTACGTTCGTTGGCGGAGAGCTTGTTCCAGCTTTTGCGCGCTTTGGCGGGATTCACTTTGTCCTTGCGGGTAATCTCGTGGTACTGCTCCCAGAAATCATTGAAACCGTTGTCGGGCGGTGTGGCGGACGCCGCTTCCTTTTTCGGCGCGCGGGGTATCCAGGCGTCATAATCGGGGATGCGGATATGGGTGGAATGTCCGTCGTCCAGATGCACCAGCCGTTTGCAATCGAACATTTTTTTGAAGAAACGCATGGTACGGCTACGTCTCCAACCGAAAATTTCGGTCCACTGCATATAGCTGAACAGACTTTCGCCACGTGCGCACACATACTCTGCCCCGTTGCGGCGATAAACGCTCTCCTTGTAATTGGCATAGAGCAACACACGCAGAAAGGCTTCCTGCTCTCCGGCAGCTTCCGGACACTCGCATATAATCTCATGGATTAGTTGTCGGGGAACCATGAGATACCCCTGTTTGGTGGATTCTAACATTTTATCGTTTTAAATTACTCCGCAAAGGTAGAGGACAATTCCCGGCTCTGCAAGCCCGGTATGCACTTCCGGTAAGCTTCGGTAAATAATAGCAGGTTTCGGTGGAAAATAGCTATTTCAGGTCGTTTTCGGTATGAACATCTTTCCGGACGCTCCGGCGCTCATTCATACGGGCTGTCCGCCAAAGGCTTATTATCTTTGGCGGACAGCCGGCCGGACATTTTCCGGACACATAAGAAATAAAGGAAAGAATTGATATATTAAAATATATCAGGGGTTTTCTCTGGAAGCGCGTTTCTGCTTTTCGAAGAACGCTTCGCACGGCATTCCCAATTCGCGAATCACGGCAGCTATATGCAGAGGGGTCAGGATGGTGAAATGTTCCGTGTAGCCGTTCTTGCAAAGTTCGGCGTAAAGCTTCGGATAAAGTCTCAACAGTCTGCGGAAAGCGCGTGTGGACGAAGTGGCGTGTTCACAAGGACAATAAGCCATAGCGATGTCGGATATCGGATGACATCCGAACAGCATCCAGTCATAATCAGGGTGTTTCATATTATGTTTATTTTTTTAAAAAACGGCTGCAAAGGTATACAAAAAAGCCAAACATAACATTACCAATTGATTACCTGTGAACAGGCTGTTTTTTTACGCGTAATTTATTTTCAGGAAAACGAGTATATTATATTGCGCGCGTTAATTGCGCACGCAAGGAGTGTAAATATATAAAAACAACGCATTATGAAAGATTTAACATCCTTTACGCTTTCGGTCGTACAAGAACTGGAAGACAGGGAGCGGTTCGGAACCGCTCATGTGTATCGCAGCGCTTTGCGCGCTTTCCAACGTTACTGGAAAACCAAGCATCCGCAAGAAGAGATACGGATGAAAAAAGTGTTCGTGGCCGCCACGATACAAGAGTTTGAAAGGCATTTACAGGAGCGGATGCTCAAACTGAACACCTTATCCACGTACCTGCGGATGCTGCGTGCCCTTTACAACCGGGCATTGGCGGCGGGAATGGCCAACTATGTGCCCGGACTGTTTGCCCGCGTATATACCGGAACCCGCACCGACGTGAAGCGTGCCCTGCCGCCTGCCGATATGGGGCATGCGCTTACCATTTCCCCGTCCTTGCAGCAGGAGCTGAGGGAAACGCAACTATGGTTCGCCCTGCTTTTCCTGTTACGGGGAATGCCTTTTGCCGACCTTGCCCGGCTACGCAAATGCGACTTCAGGAACGGAGTGATTTCCTACCGCCGACAGAAAACCGGACGACAGGTGAGCGTGCAGGTCACCGCCGAAGCCGCCGAACTTCTCCGGCAATGCGCCGACCACCGTACAAACTCCCCTTATCTGCTCAATATCCTATGGGACGAAAACCGGTATTCTCCATTGGGAAGCCGTAACGAATATCAACATTACCAACGGGTATTAAGAAACTTCAACCGGAAACTGAAGCTGCTGGCATCCGCCCTCGGACTAAGCGGAAAATTATCGTCTTACACCGCGCGCCATACATGGGCGACAACGGCTTTTCACACGAAAGTCGCTGTGGGAATCATCAGCAACGCGCTGGGACATTCATCGGTAAAGGTGACGGAAACCTATCTGAAACCATTTGAAAACGAAGTGCTGGATAAAACCAATAAGAAAATAATCGCTTACGTAAAAAGATGCACGACGTGCTAAAGCCGGAGATTTGGATTTTCGATATATATCTATAATACAGGATATTACAAAGGAATTACTTTGTAGGTAACGGAGAGTATCTTCACTGCAAAAGTAACCATAAAACTTGAAAAACAAAACAAAAAAGATAAAATCTTATCACAAACGGCACAAAAGCCCGACTTGCGAACAAACAGAAACAAACCAACCCCGAACCATACGGCAACAAATCCTCTTACCGCCTTTCCGGACGGAAAGCGGGAAACACCTGTTATATAACCCCGCTGATTATACAACCCGGCCATACATGCGACAGACGCTTCTGTGAGGAGCCGCAAAACCGTTTTCCGTTACCTACAAAGTAACGGACAAATATCAACAATCAAACAAACAAAACAGTACATGGTAACACCCCGAACACAGGCCGCCATCGTGCAGCTTAACCACATCCATGCAGGCAGCTATGATAGCTGCCCGGAACAGCATATACCCGCCGAAGAAGCGAGGCGCTCCCTACTGCCGCAACTCACCGCCGCCGGACTTATCATTCCAAAAGGTGGCAATAATCCGATGGAAATGCAATCTTATAAAAAATCCTACATTCAATACGGAACGACTGCGCAGAAACCCGGAGTAGTACACCCGGTGAGCGGGACATACCTGCAAGCAGCAAACATGTCGGACTTATAGCCGGAGAGAAAACAGTTGAGAAGGAAAAGCTACATATCGACCTCGGTGCTTCTGGCAGTGCTGCTATTGCTCCCCGTCTGCAAGACGGAAGGGCAAAACATTGCCGTGAAAAGCGATTTGCTTACAGGCATGCTCTCCTCTCCCAACCTCGGCGTGGAAGTAAGGCTGTCCGAACGGTTTACGCTGGAAACCGGATTTCATTACAACCCTTTCCCGGCAGGAGAGAACAAACGCTGGAAGCACTGGTTTGTACAGCCGGAGCTGCGTTATTGGATGTGCCAGCCCTATGGCGGGCATTTCTTCGGGGTGAACCTGATGTACGGAGTGTACAATGCGGGAAAAATGAAACTGCCTTTGGGGCTCTTCAAGGGAGTACGCTCCGACAGATACGAAGGAAACGTCATGGGCGCGGGCTTCTCGTACGGCTACCACTTTATCCTCTCTCCGCACTGGGGACTGGAAACAAGCCTCGGCATAGGATTTCTGCACACCGCATACGAACGTTACCGCTGCCTGCACTGCGGAGAAAAGACGGGAAGCGGGCGCAAGAGCTTCATAGCTCCCACAAAAGCGGCCGTATCGCTGGTGTATATGATAAAATAGCAACAAGAATAATTACATAGCAAATTGAAAGTATGAAAAACTTAATCCGTATTCCTCTGGCTCTGGTAGCGCTGACGCTCTGTTGCAACACCGGCTGCGCACAGGAATTCTACCGGGGGGAAATGTTCGTTACCGGACAACGGTTCTCGCTTGCGGACGGACATCTGAACATAGAATTGTCCGTTGACTTCGAGGGGCTGAAAATGCCCTCGGACGAATCGCTGACTCTGACACCCGTACTCATCAGCGGAGAAAACGAACAAGACCTGCCCGCAGTGCTGATTAACGGCACGGAGAAGCAGAAAGTATACCGACGGGAACAGAAATTTGCCGACAGCAAGCATCCCGCCCCCATACCTGCGGTAGTAATAAGAAATGACGCCAAGGTGTCGCGTTCGTTCCACTACCGGGTGGCAGTGCCCTATCAGGAGTGGATGAAGAACGCCTTGCTCCTGATACGGTCGCAGGAGTGCGCCTGCCACGGGAAGCAAGGAAACGTCTATGAAGACAAGATAGCCGACAAACTGAGCCTGCCCAAAGCACGCGCTTCCGCCTGGGACACGGGTACGGACAGAAAATACCTGTCTTGGGTGAATTTCATCGAACCCGCACCGGACAAGGATACGCTCCGCACGATAACAGGCTCCATCCCCTACTTCGGCCGGGACAGCCGGGAGAAAGGCGAGAAGCCGTTGGGCGACCTGTCCGAAGAGAAGCAGGACTTCGAGATATATCATCGCCTGCGCAATGCCTTGCAGGACATCCGACGGGAAAGCGGAACGGAGCTTTCCAAAGTGGAAATAACCGGTTATGGGGCTCCCATAGGAAATCTGAAAAAGAACGAGATGAACGCGCCGGTACGTGCGCTAAGCCTGAAAGGGTATCTGCGCGAAAACCGCCTGGCGGCAAGCACTCCGCTGGAAGTCCGTTGGATTTCCGAGGATTGGGATTCCATCGCCGCACTGATAAAGCAAAGCGACATGATGTTCCGTGAAGCCGCCCTCGACCTGATAAACAATGTAGACATAGACAAGGGGCGCGAACGCATGCTGATGAACCTTGCCGACGGTAAGCCTTACAAATATCTGGCGGAAAGGATATTCCCCGAAGTAATGAGAGTGGACTACAAAATAGAGTACACCCGCAGGCCGCCGGATGCGGCGGAAAGCCTGAGGCTGTTTCGTACGGGCAAACGGAAAGCGCTGCACCTGAACGAGTTCTTTACAGTGGCAAGCAGCTATCCGCAAGGGTCCAGGGAGTACAACGATGTGCTCGACCTGGCAGCCCGCCTGTTTCCCGACAGCCCCGAAGCGAACATCAATGCCGCGGCGGTAGCCCTCACCAAAGGCGAAACGGCAAAGGCCCGCCGCTATCTGGAAAGGTTCGCCACCCTGCCCATGGCATACAACAACATGGGCATACTCTGCCTGCAGGAAGGAAACCGCGACAAGGCGGAAGTGTATCTTACCATGGCGGCGGCAGCCGGAATAGAGCAAGCGAACGAAGCATTGAAAACCCTGAGAAGAGAAACCGAATATTAATCATTAAAACAGGCATATATGAAAACGAACAATTACTTATGGACGGCTCTGGCAGCCGCCACCCTTACACTCGCCGGATGCGGCGGTGACGACAACGGAATGACAGAACCCCGGCCGCAGGAGAACATAGCGCAACTGGAACTGCATCTGACGGGAAACGGAACAAACACCAAAGCGACAGGCGGCGCATTGCCCACGCAGACCGAGGAAAACACCGTGAAACGTTTCACCGTCGCCATCTTCAACAGTGACGAATCGGTGAACGCCATCCAAACCGTGACCCAAAACACAACCGCCGCCACAACCATCAACTGTACGCCGGCCAAAGACTGCACGGGCATGGTGGTAGCCAATGCTCCCACGAACGACTATTTTGCGGGTGTGCTGAACAAGACCGACTTTCTGAAGAAAACCATCGCCCTATCCGACGCCCAAACCAAAGACTGCCTGCCCATGAGCGGGGATGTGAAGAACAGCAGCAAAAGCGCGACTTTCACGCTCGGCGCAGGTGAAAACAAAGGTATGACGGCAGCGTTGAGCCGTCTTGTGGCAAGGGTATCGGTGAGCAGCATCAAAACCGCTTTCGACCCCAACGGGCAATACTCCGCAGCGTCTTATGAGCTGAAGAATGTCTTTGTACGGAACGCCGTGAAAGAAGCGGTACCCGCTACAGGAAATTACAGCCAAACGAAAATGGGAATGCCCGCCTATCTGACCGGCAACCACAACGGCTCCAGCGGAACGGCCTCCTATCTGGCAACGGCGGTAACCCCGGCCGTCAACGTAAAGACGGAACATAAAACCGACTATTGGTTCTATATCTTCCCCAACGAAGAGACTACCCGTACGGCATTGGTGCTGGAAGGTACTTTCAAGAAAAACGCGAGTGACGCGGGAACTACCATTTACTACCCCGTCGTCATCAACAAAAAACAGACGGGAACAACCATTACCGGAACTTCGGATACAGGGACTTCCACCATTGCCCGCAACACCACCTATGCCATAAAAGCCACGATTAAGAGCATAGGAATCGAAGACCCCGACGGAGAGATAACCCCTACTTCGCTGGAGCTGACGGTGAGCGTTGCCAACTGGGCGTTGAACATTACCCAAGACGTAACATTTGAATAAGCAACCGAGAGCATAACAAAGCCATGAAAAATATCCGCCCATCCATACTTACGGCACTGTATGCCGGACTTATCTTCCTGTACGCATCGTGCGTGCGGGAAGATACAAGCGCCTGCATGCAGTATGAAGTAAACGTACGGGTAGTGGATGCCGAAGGCAACGACCTCACCGAAAGCAATGTACTGGAAAAGTCGGAAATGTATCTGTTCGGGGAGAACGGATTTGTGCGTACAGTCCCTGCGGGAATATCGTCGGACTATCTCTTCGGGCATTACAAAGACGACAGGCTCACGCTGGTGGCATGGGGAAACGTCAAGGAAGATACGCTGATAACCGCCGAAATCAAACCGGGCACTCCGATTGAGGAAGCGCGGCTGAAGCTGAAACAGTATGCCGAGGGAAATCATCTGCCCGTTACCGACCTCTTTTACTGCCGTAAGGAGTTGAGCAACACCGCAACAAGAGGCATACGGGAAGAAAACATCACGCTGGTCATGGAAAGACTGGCGGCAGGGCTGAGCATACGCGTGCGCTATCTGACCGAACGGTATGCCGACAAAGGCGAGGGTTATACCTTTATCGTGAAGGGAACGGGCAGCGAAATGAACTTCATGGGAAAAGTGAGCGGAGAGGATTCGGGCTACAAACCACTGACCCTCACGGACGGACAAGGGGATGTTTATACCCCGCCCTTCCGCATCTTTCCTACGGAAGAGGGAGAATACATAGAAGTGGAGATATACAGGGGACAAGAGAAGCTATGCACCGTTACACACGACGAGCAACAGCAGCCCTTATGCGCGGCAGCCGGAAAGCAGACGGATATTGAAATAGATTTCAGATATGCCGAAGTGAGGACGTTTGTAAAAGTACTGCCCTGGGGAGAAGTGGAACAGGAGACGGAAATGTAAAGAGACAAGAGTATGACAGGTATATTGGAACATAGAAGCAAAGCCGCCGCATTATATATCATAAGCGCCATGGCCGCCATCATTGCCTTATCGGCTTGTGATACCGGACAGCCCGACATGCCGGCCGATGATAATGAAGTGATGCTCACGCTCCGCCTTTCACTGCCGGAAACGGAACGGGATGCCGCCACCCGCGCCATTACGTCCGTTGAAGAGAATGCGATAGACGTCGCCCAACTGAAAGTACTGGTATTCAAAGCCATCGGTACAACGGAAACTTTCAGTTACGAAGCGCCACAAGTGCTGCTGCAAGGCGGAAAATATACGGTAACCTTAAAGCAGAGCCGCGCCGGAGAGAAGTACCGGCTCGTCGTCATTGCCAATGCGGGAAAGAAACTGCCCGTCATACCGGAAAACACCTCTAAAAATGATGCACTGAAAATGATTACGTTCGGTGCCGGCGGAAAGTGGAACGCAACGGGCACGACGAACTACACGCGTTTCCCCATGTGGGGAGAGACGGCGGCGGCACAGGTAATCTCCTCTGCCACATCTCTGGGAACAATCACGCTGCTCCGTGCGTTGGCTCGTATAGATGTGGGTTGTGCACTCAGCGGAGAAACGGCAGCGGGAGTAAACGGGTTCACCCTGACAAGCGCCAGTATATACCGCACCAAGAACAAGGGGTATGTAACTCCCGTGAACGGGGGAACCATCACCGGTAATGTGGTCGCAAACGTATCCATCCCCCCGGATGCCGGAACAAACGGCGCGCTGACTTATATCTGTACGGACGGTAAATCTTTGATACGGACTATCTATGTAGCGGAAACGCCGCAAGGGAGCAACAAGGATAATAATGTATGTCTTGTCGTGGGCGGAACTTATGCGGGAAGCACGAACTATTACAGGGTAGACCTTACCACTGGGGGAAATTATATACCGATAAAAAGGAACTGCCGCTATATAGTGAATATAAAAGCCGTGAGCAATGCGGGGTATACCACGGAAGCGGATGCGCTTACGAGCAACAAAGCATTGGTGATAGCCGCAAGTGTATCGGCAGAGGCATGGGGCGGAGAGACGGCTGCCGGTTCGGGAACGATAACTTTACCTTGAAAGGATTATTTTATCTTAGGACGATATGGGACGGAAAATAAAAGGCATATTCTATATAGCGGCTATCCTGCTGGCAGCGGGATGCGGAAAAGAGGAAGAAACGGAAAACGTTTTTTCCGACGGTATACTGATTGAAGTGGAAGCGCCACAGACGAACGGCTGGAGTACGGAAGAAATTACCGGTACACGAAGCGGAAGGGAAAAGGCTATCGAGGTAAAGGGAAAAGACGGTTTGGATATGGAGATTAGTACACTGCACGACAACGGCGCGACAGGAACGGCCGAGGGAGAAGCGACTACCCGCTGGGCGAATATGGATGATAACATCGTTTTTCGGGTGGTAGCCTACAAGTCAGCAACCGCTGCGGGGATTTCCACATCGAACTACGCGGGATACGGGGACTATAGGTTATCGGGAAGTACCGTACAAACTGTCAAAAGCCTGGTTGTCCCGGTAGGAACTTACACATTCATCTTCTATTCGTACGGGAATTCCGATGCGATAGCCGCCTTTACCAATGGATCCGCAAGTGTCCCCGCCACAAACGGGCAAAACTTTATGACGTATGTAAAGCCCGGTGTCGTTATCAATAACATAGGAAGTAGATATACGTTGAGCGGTATTGTATTCAAGCATCACTGCGCACGATACAGGGTGCAAGCGATAGCTCAGTCCGGAAGAATGGGAACAGTGACGGCATGTGCGGGTACAGTGACATTGCCTAAGCATAACGCGACCTATACTTTTACAAATGGCGCATTCACTACACAGGCAACGACCGGTAGCATAAATCTCACTTGGGACAACCCCAACGCAATGAGTGTATATAGTGGCTATATCTACCTATTACCGCAAACTTCCGCCAATGCAACGGTGAAACTGAATCTTACGATTGGCGGGAAAGCGTTTACTAATAAAAGCGTTACGCTATCGGGGCTTACACTGACCGCCAATAATACATATTATACTAATGTATCGTTCACCACGACAGAAGGGTATATTATAGGGGGAGCATTGTGGGCTAATGGAAACTTATACAAAAGTAGCAACCAGTATCTTTTTTACAGCAGCACAGAAAAATATGAAGCTCGAGCAGAAAGCGGCGCTTTCTTTATATGTAACAATCCCAACCCGTATCCCGACCTCACAACTCCTACCACAACATGGAACGATGCCAACGACCCCTGCAGGAAGCTCACAAACGCAACAGATAAATGGCGGCTGCCTACATTAGCTGAAATAAATCTGTTAATCAGTTCCGGATACATGTTAGATGCTACCCTGAACGGAGTGACCGGTTATCTATTCGGCAATACTCTTTTTCTTCCTTACAGCGGATATGTACCCGAGACCAGCTATGTTGAAAATGAACTAAGAGGGTTGCTTTGGTCTACCCCCGGTACAGGAATAGTGTATGCAAGCACAAACTATATCAATGGAGCATCAATAGGTTACGCCCTTTGGAGTACCTTTCCCCTGAATTGTTATGCAGTACGCTGTGTTCGGAATATATAGCAGTAAGAATAACTATGATTGTACCCCACCGGACAGTCACTCGTCATTCGAATACTCAACCTATAAAAACGGCCCGACCGTTTAACCAATAAGTATTTCCGACCAAAGGAAATATTTATGTTTGTTTGCTTGTATTCCCTGCGCTGTGAAGCGCGGGGAATACTTTTTAGATTAAGATATAAAACCTTTCCAACATTCGTCAAAAAGGTAAATCATAACCGTAAGCAACATCTTCTTGTACAGACATTACTCCCATACTATCCAAAAGAGCAATATCTTTAATCTTTTTACGAAACTGAGAAAAAGTCAATGGCTGTTCAATCTCTTGTTTACGTTTTTGGCTGAGAATAAGATACTCTTCTTCTTTATCTATACCCAAGAAACGTCTCCCAAGTAGATTTGCAGCAATTCCCGTCGTGCTACTACCCGTAAATGGGTCAAGAATCCATGCATCATTATTGGTTGATGCCAAAATAATACGTGACAAAACAGATAGCGATTTTTGAGTAGGATGCTTTCCACACGATTTTTCCCATCGGGCAATGGCTGGCAAATGCCATATATCCCTCATCTGTTTCCCATTATTAATTTGCTTCATCACATCATAATTATAACAATGAGGTACTTTTGCCAATTTACGAGCCCAGATTATAAATTCGGTAGAATAAGTGAAATAACGGCACGAAATATTGGGTGGCGGATTAGTTTTGGCCCATGTTACAACATTGAGAATCTTAAAATTAAATTCAGTCAAAATATTAGCAATAGAAAAAATATTATGATATGTACCGCTTATCCATATCGTACCATTGTCTTTCAGTTTATGGCGGCATTCGCTTATCCATGCCCTATTGAACGAATCCACATATTCCGGCGTCCCGCCTTTATCCCATTCTCCCTTGTCCACACATACAACTTTTCCACTTTGTACACTTATCCCGCCATTGCTCAAAAAGTAAGGCGGGTCGGCAAATATCATATCGAACTTGAAATTAAACTGTTTCAATAGCTCAACGCAATCACCATGAAGCAAAGTAAAAGCCCGGTCGGTGGATTTGAAATAAGGAATCATAGATTCTCTATAATTTCCTGATAAGGCTCCCAAGACATCATACGACCCTTTCCAGTAGGATAATTAACATCTTCTTGCCCCCATATCCATTTATATACTTTTATCAGAGCTTCAGGGGACTCTCCCGAAACAAAATGTAATGCGCGTATATCATCTATAAAATCAGCAGGCTCTTCCCCATTATACACTCTTTCCATTAAAGACAGAAATTTCTTAGCTTCCTCTTTATTCTCCTGAACTTTATTCTTAGTATCAGCTAAGATTTGTTCATGCGATATTTGCCAAAGGCTATCATCACAAGGATTATATATATAGACCAAAAAATCTTCTTTCCTGGATCTTCCATATACAGACTTACCACCTGGTTTCGTTATAACAATTTTTCGATTATCTGGTAGTTCCTCTACTTCGTATCCTCTATAAGGCAGATTTATGAGTTTTTCAGTAAAAGTTTCTCTATCTGTATTATCAATACTGATTTTTTTCAAATCGATACTATGTTGATATAAATTTTTCATTGTTGCTATTTATTTCATTATTTCACTAATAATACCATTCTCCATATCATTAATGTTATAGATATGTTCAAGCACATCAAAAGTTTCTTCCAAATTATTGCGTGCGCTCTTCCAGCCTTGTCCATCAGTAAACCAAACAAAAGTAAAGTCTGTAAGATCTTTAGTTTCTAATGTTATCGTTTTATAACTTCTTGCTGTTTCATTCAGTTTAGAACCATTACTTCCATAAAAGTTTGTTTCCACTCCATATATCATAGTAGGAGTAGACACAACAAAATCAAACCGTTTTTCTGCTTTACCCTGATTAGATATGGTAGACAAGTTTATACCCCACTTTTCTTCTATCTCATGGATATACATTTCCTTGAAATACGTATGGTCTTTTATGAATCCCGCTTTTTGAATGAAAAACTCAACAAGATTCTCCATCAAATGTCCACCTCTATTTTTTCTTCCGTTAGAGTCGAGCCCTGTTTCTACACCGGTAACGTAATCTATAAGGCTCCCAACAATACGGTCCTCAAGCAAGTTGAAAATACCGGTTTTACGCATAAAGACCTTATATTGGTCTATACTATAATTCATCGTCCTAAAATTATAGCAGAAACTTCCTTCTTCATCTACAGCCGCTATATCCATTTCGCGTTTGGCTATCAAAATAGGAATACACTTTAAGACATTAGGATATGTGGTCAATAGAGTATCAAAATCGGCCTCAATGTTTTTACTGCCAATAAGAGAATTCATTATATTCAATTCTATTTTAATAGCATCCACATTTTCAAAAACCTTATTGAAGTCCGTATAGTATTCATAATTAGCGATGCTTGAACGAAATTGTGCAAGCCAATCATTGAAATCTCTTTTCATAGCCGTTTACCTATAACTCATATTAATATTGGAAATCATTAGTTCGGATAATTTACCCCTCTTATCAGGATTGGCATTAACCATCCGTGTTGCCATTACACGCCGAATATTATAGGCATTATATATTTCATCAAAAAAGCCCCCATCTTCATCCTTGCCTTTTACATCAGAATTACTCAAAATAAAATTAGCTTTATGTTCTACTATTTTACAGCAGAAGTCACGTAGTCTGATTTGTTCATTGTCATCAAATTCTTCTTTAGCATACGAATTGAAAGAAGATGTTTTGCTTAAAGGTTTATACGGGGGATCAAAATAGAACAATGAATTAGAAGAAGCATAAACAGCCGTTTCTGCAAAATCTCCACATAATATTTCCACTCTTTGTAGAACATGTGAATCCGCCAGAATAGTATCTTCATCACAGATCTTGGGAGTAGCATATTTACCGTGAGGAACATTAAATTTACCTTTTGAATTTACCCTATACAAGCCATTGAAACAAGTCCTATTTAAGAAGATGAATAAAGCAGCTATCTCAACTTCGGGTAAAGAAGAGTTATTATAAATGTCGCGCTTTGCCAAATAATATGCTTTCCTATCTTCTTCTCCTAAAGGGATGTATTCGTTTTGAAAAACCTTTAATCTTTCAATTAATTTACCTGGCTGTTCTTTAACAATCTTATATGTTGTTATCAAATGGGGATTTATATCATTGATTACAGCCCTTTTAATATTAGGAAACTGCTGTAATATCCAAAATAGCACAGCACCACCTCCCACAAATGGTTCCACATAAATAATATCTTTCGTTTGTGCAAGATTAACCGGCAGAGCATGTTTGATATCTTTCAAAAGCTGCGTTTTTCCACCAACCCACTTTACGAAAGGTTTTGCTGATGTATATATTGTATTCTGCATATCCAAGACGATTATTATTTGCTGTACAAAGATAAGCAAATAAATAGAGATATAGCGCTATATCCTGAATTAGGACTTGATTAAATTCTTAGCGTAGAGAGCAAATCTGTACGTTCACATCTTTATTTGTTTACTATAATCTTTTGTTGATTTCTTCAGAAATCCATTTAAAAACAGTATTTTCTTTAAAAGTATGACATCATCAACAGCAAAAAAACTTTAGCTCTGATCGCTACTCTAAGACTTCAAGTATTTCTGTTTTTCCTGAATTATCTTACAGCATTCATCTGCTGAATAGCCTACTATGATTAAGCGCAGTTGGAAAACATTTTATGTGAAAGATTTCCCAACTACACTTAATAGCATAGGAACAATAGAACAGATTAAATACCTGCTTTACTGCTTATCTTAAATTATTATCTACAAAATTCATAGCTACCGGCCGTCCCCTCAAAAGCAAGCACCCCGTCGGAAGCCCGTACCTCGGCCAACGGAATAAAGACTCGGCCGTTCTTCTTTACCTGCCAATTACCTGCTTTAAGGTCGGTGATGACGAATTTATATGTACCTGTACCGTTAACTGTCAGCGTGAAGTCCTTCTGCAACGGTTCGCTACTCTTGGCAAACGTAACGACACGATCGGCTAACTGAGCACCTACTATCCGGTCATTCTCAATACGCTGTACTTCGTTCAACCGATTGCATCGGTTATCGGCAACCTGTATCACATTCAGGAAGTTATCGGTAACGGCAGGGGCAGCGGGTGAAACTTCTACCCGCCAAGCTCCACGCTCATTGGCATTGTCAAGATAAGGGGCTACGGCATCGTTGGGATAGTTAGTGCCGAACACCCAGTTTTCCTTGCCGGGGCCGCCAACCTTATCAATACGGATATTATCCGCTTGGGGTAAAAGGACAGTATTATGCAGCATACCGCTATCACCGTCCTTGGTACGCCGAACTGTGAAAGTGTTGCCTTCAAGCACAGGCTCTTCGATACTATGCAGCAGCCAGTATTTCCGGAAATCGGGATTGGAAGCCGATACTTTGTCATATACAATAAGTGCGGCAGGCGCTGTTTCGGACTTCAGGTTGAGAAATACGAAAGAGCGTTTGGCCTCTTTCACTTTCCGGGTATAGGCCTGGGTAATATCACCTTTCAAATAAGAATAATCGGGAGCTTGCGTATCAGGACCAAATCCGTGAGCCAACACTTTACCCACCGTATACTCCTCGGACAAAAGGCTGTCGAGCGAATTGCAAGTTTTCCAACCTTCACCACACATACGCTGCCCGCCATCATTGGATGCGAATCTGGTCTTTCCGCCACCGCCATAGTTCCAACAGCCGAACTTTTCGTCAGGGTCGTACACCAGCAACGAATTATGAGCGATGGTGCGTTTGAAGTAATTCTTGTTGTTGGGGCTGTTGTAACCGCCCGAACTACCGCTATAAGCGCCGGCATCGATAGCCAAAGGACCTTTGTGGTAAATCTGGAAACTGCCGCCGTCCATGTGCTGATGATTGCCCACAAACTGCTCGTTGATTTTCATTTCGGCAATCACACTGTTGGCGTCCCAGCCCGTACGGGCAATCATCCAGCCGTAGGGAGTACCGGAATAACGTGTCAAAGGAAGGTCGTCGGGAGATTTCCCTTTCAGGTCGTAGTCACGCCACAACAGTTCGTATATCAGACAGTGGTTCATTGACTCGTTGCCCGACTTATTCAAATGGGGATTACGCTCGAACTCATAAGCCAGATATTCATCTTTATAATAGCTGGAAGCCAAAAACATGGGTGTCGGCATGGTAAGCAATGCGGGACGGTTCTGCGGATAATCATCACCCGCAGGCATCAACACTCCGTCGGGACGCCTACGGTAAATAATATCGTAGAGCACAAATCTTGCCGAAGAGCTGTAAATGCCGCCGGCTCCCATCTTATCTAAAATCCACAAGGGAAAGAGGTCGCAGGCAAAACGGACATGCACGTAATTCGTGCCCTGATGGTAGTTCTGCCCCGCATAGAAATAATTGCGTGCCGGGATATAATCACGATAGAGCATGGTAATGACGTGATTGTACATATCGGGATACTCGTCATAAATGGCAATACCTGCCGACAGCATATCACGCATAATCATCCACTCCGACGGATGCCCCGCTATGGGCTGGTTATTGCGTGGCGGATAACCGCATTCCATACTCTTCGCCAGACGGATAAACTCTTTGATGTAAGCTTGTTTTTCGGAACTCTTCATTTGGTCGTAACACCAGTCATATACCATGGCGCCCGTTATCAGCATGGCTCCGCTGGCCCGCGACAAGTCGGAACGAGTGCCGAAAGAAGCGCGTTGCAACGTATCGAGCATGGCTGTAATGGCACGGCGGGCCAGACGCTTGTCACCTTCCAGCAGATAGTCGAGAGCCTGCAACTGCACCCGCGACGTAACGCCGCGCATCTCGTAATAGTAGCGGAAACCGCGGTTCGTAACGGCAGCCTCTTCGGCCGGAGTGCGGTCTTTGCTCAGCTCCTTCATGAGAGAAAGCGTCTGTTGCGCCTGAGGAGTTTTCATCCGCTCCTTCAATGCGGGCAAATCAGATGAGCGAACGTACAAACGGGGGTGCGTTTGAGGCGGAACCGGTACATTAACTCCCTCTACCTCTTGCCAGACCACCTCTTTCGGCAATTCCTGCGCCGAAAGACAAAATGAGCTAAATACCAGACTGATTGAAAAGAAAATCGACTTGTGTTTCATAATGGAGTTTATATCAGATGTTAGTGCCGTAAAAATACAATAAAAAAATCAAGTAGCTATAAAAAACAAGCACAGAAACATAGAGAATGTTCCTGCGCTTAATAAATCTTTATATCTCGTACTGCGCCTATACCAGCTCGTCCGACGTATAACCTTGCGGCAACTCGCGGCAGTTATACCCCGAAGCCATAATTTCACCGTAAGCTCCGGCAGAGCGAAGGGCTATAAGGTCGCCACGCTTCACACCGTTCAAGTCGACAGCCTTGCCAAAGACATCGGATGATTCGCAGATAGGTCCCACCACATCGTAGGTTTGCTGCGGAGCATCGGAAGTGACGTTCTCTATCTTGTGGAACGCCTGGTAGAGTGCGGGACGAATCAAATCCGTCATACCCGCATCGAGAATGGCAAACTGCTTGTTAGCGCCTTGTTTTACATACAGCACCTTTGAGATGAGCGAACCGCACTGCCCCACTACCGAACGTCCCAATTCAAAGTGAAGCGTCTGATAAGGACGGAGTTTCAGGCAGTTATCGTAGGTTTCAAAATAGCTTTTGAAGTCGGGTACAGGCTGACGGTCGGGATGCCCGTAGTCAATGCCGAGACCACCGCCCACGTTGACGTGCCCGATACGTATCCGGCGGGCTTCGAGCTTATCCAACAGCTCGTTGACACGGTTGCACAAAGCCACAAAATCGCCCATATCCAGTATCTGCGAACCGATGTGGAAGTGCAGTCCGATGAACTTGACGTTCTGCATCTCCTGCGCCACGTCTATCACATGATCCATATCTTCCATGCTGATGCCGAATTTGTTTTCGGCCAATCCGGTGGTGATGTTGGCATGCGTATGCGCGCCTACGTTGGGATTGATGCGGAAAGCGACATTGGCTGTCTTGCCTTTCGCAGCGGCCAGCTCATTGATGATTTCCAGCTCCGGAACGGATTCTACGTTGAAGCAGAAGATATCATAATCCAACCCGAGGTTTATCTCCCAGTCTGCTTTGCCTACACCTGCAAACACTATCTTATCGGCAGGGAAGCCGGCCTTGATGGCCGCACGGATTTCCCCGCCGCTCACACAGTCGGCTCCCAACCCGCTTTCACGGATAATGGTAAGGACTTTAGGATTGGCGTTGGCCTTTACCGCATAATGCACCGAATAGTTATCGTATCTCGATGCTTCGGTACGGATACAGGCAAGGGTATCACGCAGCACCTTCGTGTCGTAATAATAAAACGGGGTACGCAGTTCGCGGAATTTGTCAATAGGAAATGTTCCTTTCATATAATTATTATGGGTTATATCTTCGTTCAGTTAAAAAGAGCGCTTTTATCAAGAAGGTAAAAGCGCTCATATCTATTGTTTTCTTTTGTTACTCATTGAACAGCGCATCGCTGAGCGACTGCAAAGCCTGTTTCTTATCACATTCGCGGATAAGGAAAGAAATGTTATAGTTGCTGCCGCCGAAAGAAATCATACGCACCGGTATGTCGCGCATGGCATCGAGCGCCTTGGCTTCAAAGCCGACGTTCTCCCATTCGAGGTCGCCTACCACGCAGATGATACACATATCCTTGTCTACCGTCACCGTACCGTATTTCTTCAAATCGTCCAGAATCTCATTGAGATGCTTGGTATTGTCGATAGAGACGGATACGCCTACCTCGGACGTACAAATCATGTCGATAGAAGTCTGGTAGCTTTCAAAGATTTCAAACACTTTACGCAAGAAACCGTGAGCAAGCAACATACGGCTGGACTTGATTTTGATGGCCGTGATATTGTCCTTAGCGGCTACCGCCTTGATTTTGCCTTTCTCCGTATCGTTGGAGATGAGTGTACCCGGAGCCGTCGGGTCCATTGTATTGAGCAGACGCACGGGGATGTTGGCGTACTTGGCGGGCTGAATACAGGTGGGGTGCAGGATTTTTGCGCCGAAGTATGCCAGCTCGGCCGCTTCTTCAAAATGAAGGTGACGCACCGGAGAAGTCTTGTCCACAATACGCGGGTCGTTGTTGTGCATACCGTCGATGTCCGTCCAAATCTGGATTTCGGAAGCATTGACGGCAGCGCCTATCAGGGAAGCGGTATAATCGCTGCCGCCGCGTTGCAGGTTGTCTACCTCGCCATAGGCGTTGCGGCAGATGAAACCTTGTGTGATGTAGATTTCCGCATTGGGATGCAGTTCGAGCTGAACCTGGAGTTTATCTTTGATATAAACAGGGTCGGGCTCCGCGTTCTTGTCCGTACGCATGTATTCTAAAGCCGGAAGCAGAACCGACTTCACGCCGCATTCCTGCAGATAGTAGTTCATCATGGCGGTAGAAATCAACTCGCCCTGCGCCAGCACTACTTTCTCCTCGAACAGCGTAAAGAGGTCTTTGGTGTAAGAACGGATATAGTCGAAATGAGATTTGACAAGTTCCAGACCTTTCTGTTTATATTCGGGAGTGGCATAGAGCTCATCAATGTGCTGGCGGTATTTCGTTTCCAGCCTGTTGATAATCTCGTTAGCACCTTCCGGATTCTTCTTGTACAGATAGTCCGAAATCTCAACCAATGTGTTTGTGGTACCCGACATGGCAGAGAGAACCACAATCTTACGTTCACCATCGGTAATCAATTTGGCCACTTCCTTCATTCGCTGAGCCGAACCTACTGAAGTACCTCCAAACTTTAAAACTTTCATTTTCGTTCCTGTATTAAAATGTTATATAATCTTGTTTATTTTTCTTCTGTTGACGACGCGACGGAATACTGTTCCGTCACATCCGTTATCAAATGGTCGGCACAACGGTATACGCGTCCCGGATATTCCCACAGCAACTGCATGTTGTGCGTAGTCATAATGACCAGCGAACCCGCCGCGCTGATGCTGTGCAAAAGCTGGGTTATGGCAAAGCCCGTCTCCACATCCAGATTTCCCGTAGGCTCGTCGGCAAGGATGATTTCCGGAGAGTTGAGTACGGCACGGGCTATCACGATACGCTGCTGCTCGCCCCCAGACAATTCATTGGGATATTTATAGCCTTTATTGCTCATGCCCACCAACTGCAGCACTTCGTTGATACGGTCTTTTATCTCTCCCTTATTCTTCCACCCGGTGGCACGGAGCACAAACTCAAGATTGTCGTACACCGTGCGGTCGGTGAGCAACTGGAAATCCTGAAATACGATACCCAATTTACGACGCAACTGCGGAATATGCTTGCGCTTGATATGCAGCATATCATATCCCAGCACCTCGGCATCGCCCGCTGCAACATCCAGTTCGCCGTAAAAGGTTTTGAGCAAACTCGTCTTGCCCGAACCTACTTTACCGATGAGGTAGACAAACTCCCCTTTATGCAGCTCCAGGTTTACATCGTTCAATACGCACAGCTCCTGCTGGTGTATCTCCACGTCTTTATATCGTATCAGCGCTTCGTCCATAATAACTTAGTGTTTCTTCCAGCTCGCACTGTGGCGTTCTTCCAGCTCACGTGCCAAATCTTCTATGCGATACCCCTTAGAGGTCAGCAATACGATGAGGTGGTACAGCAAATCGGCTCCTTCGTATATCAGACGCTCGTCAGTGCCGTTGCACGCTTCAATGACGGTCTCAACCGCTTCTTCACCTACTTTCTGCGCCATTTTATTGACACCCGACCGGAACAGGCTGGTTGTGTAAGAGCCTTCCGGCATTTCGGCGTGACGCTTGTCGATGAAGTCCTGAAGAAGTTTCAGGAACATAACGGGCTGTTCGTTCTTCTCGCCCCAGCAAGTGTCCGTACCCGTATGGCAAACCGGACCGACAGGGTGTACCTGAATCAGCAAAGTATCCTTGTCGCAGTCCTCTTTCATGGAAACCACGTTCAGGAAGTTGCCGCTCTCCTCGCCTTTCGTCCAAAGACGGTTCTTGGTGCGGCTAAAGAATGTTACCTTACCGGTTTCTACCGTCTTGTCGTATGCTTCCCGGTTCATAAAACCCAACATCAGCACCTTGGCCGTATCAGCATCCTGTATAATTGCCGGAACGAGTCCGTTCATTTTATCAAAGTCCAACATCTTTTTAAGTTATGAGTTATAAGTTATGAGTTATTTTGTTGTGAGTTATTGTTATGAGTCGTTTTCATTCGCGCTTCGTACGGCACTTCGTACGGCAACGAATAACTTATAACTCATAACTTATAACTCCTTATCATCTTCTCATCGCGACTCCTTGGGCGCAAAGATACGATTTTAAATCGGGAATTTTGATTTCTCCGAAATGAAAAACGCTGGCAGCCAAGGCGGCATCTGCTTTTCCTTCCAGAAAGACATCACGGAAATGCTCTTTCGCGCCTGCTCCGCCCGATGCGATAACGGGTATGGAAAGCCTGTCGGCAAGGGTGGCAAGGGCTTCGTTGGCATATCCGGTCTTTACGCCGTCGTGGTTCATACTGGTAAAAAGCACCTCGCCCGCACCGCGTTCCTGCGCTTCTTTCGTCCAGGCAAAGAGTTCTTTGCCGGTCTCCACACGTCCTCCGTTAAGGTAGCACCACCAACCTTTTTCCGTCTGCTTGGCATCAACGGCCAGCACACACACCTGCGAACCGAAATGCTTGGCTATCTCGTCAATCAGTTCGGGACGGCGGATGGCCGAGGAATTGACGGAAATCTTGTCCGCACCGGCATTCAGCAGCCGGTCTACGTCGTTCAGCTCATGGATACCGCCACCCACGGTAAAAGGTATGCTGATGTTGGCGGCAATACGCTTCACCAGTTCGGCGAACGTCTTGCGTCCCTCGAAGCTGGCGGTTATATCCAGAAAAACCAACTCGTCGGCACCCTGCTCGCTATAAGCACGCGCCAACTCGACCGGATCGCCTGCATGGCGCAGATTCACGAAATTGGTTCCTTTTACGGTCTGCCCGTCTTTGATGTCGAGGCAGGGGATGATTCTTTTTGCTAACACTCTTCTTTCTGTTTATGATTTCGGATTTATGACTTACATCATAAATGCTTCCAGTTCCTTGAAAGTTATACGCCCTTCGTACAACGCCTTACCGAAAATAACGGCAGGTACGCCCGCCGGCGGATATCATCGGTGCAGCTCACTCCGCCGCTGGCAATGAGGCAGAGGCCGGGATGCGCTTCCAGTATCTCCTTATACAAAGCCGTGGAAGGGCCTTGCAGCATACCGTCGCAGTTAATGTCGGTACAGATAACCTTGCGGATGCCCTTCTCCACATAGTCTTTCAGAAAAGGGAACAACTCGCAAGGGCTCTCGTCTTTCCAACCGTTGACGGCAATCTTATGGTCTTTCACATCAGCTCCGAGGATGATTTTCTCCGAGCCGTACGTTTGCAGCCAGTGACAGAAACGTTCGGGATTCTTTACGGCAATGCTACCGCCCGTCACCATCTGCGCACCGCTCTCAAACGCAATGACCAAATCTTCATCGCTTTTCACCCCGCCACCGAAGTCTATAATCAAGGAAGTGCGGGAAGCGATCCGCTCCAGCGTGCGGTAATTCACCACATGGTGGGAAGCGGCTCCGTCGAGGTCTACCACATGAAGGCGGCGGATGCCATGCGCTTCAAGCTCCCTGGCTACTTCCACGGGATTCTCGTTATACACTTTCTTGCTGTCATAATCACCCTGGGAGAGGCGTACGCACTTTCCGTCGATGATGTCAATAGCGGGAATTAATTCTATCATGTCAATTAACTGCAAATTACGAGTTATCAAATAGCGGCATCTTCCGCCTATAAGTCCAGAAAATTCTGCAGGATACGTTCGCCTACACTTCCACTCTTTTCGGGATGAAACTGGGTGGCATAGAAGTTATCCTTATGCAAAGCGGCGCTGAACGGAAGTATGTAGTCCGTTACGGCAGCCGTACAATCGTTGACCGGAACATAAAAGCTGTGTACAAAATAGACGAATTCTTCTTTCGTAAAGCCCCTGAAGAGGTCGCTGTCGGTCTGCGAAATCGTATTCCAGCCCATGTGGGGAACCTTATCCTCATGCTTTTGCGAAACGAAACGTTTCACGTCGGCATCAAAAATACCGAGGCAATCCACATCTCCTTCCTCCGAATGGCGGCACATCAACTGCATGCCCAGGCAGATACCCAATACCGGCTGACGCAGCTCTTTTATCAGCTTGCCCATGCCGCCGGCATTCAGGAAGTTCATGGTTGTCTCCGCCTCACCCACTCCGGGGAAGATAACTTTATCCGCAGCGCGTAACACCGCTTCATCCGCCGTAATCTCCGCCTCAACGCCCAAACGCCTCAAGGCATAGTCCACCGAACGGATGTTACCTGCATTGTATTTGATAACTGCAACCTTCATCAGCCACTAATTAAATATTACGGTCTTATTCTTATACGCCAGCACCTTGCGCTCGATATGCTTCTGAACGGCGCGTGAAAGGACAATCTTTTCCAAATCCTTACCCTTGTTCACCAAGTCCTGCACGGTGTCCTTATGCGTGATGCGCACCACATCCTGCTCGATGATAGGGCCTGCATCCAGCTCCGTGGTAACGTAGTGGCTGGTAGCGCCGATAATCTTCACACCCCGCTCAAATGCCGCATGATAGGGTTTCGCCCCTACAAACGCCGGAAGGAAAGAGTGGTGGATATTGATGATTCGGTTGGGATAAGCGTCTATCATCTTCTCGGAAATTACCTGCATATAGCGCGCCAGCACGATGAAGTTCACTTTATGCTTGGCCAGCAGTTCCATTTCTTTCTTCTCCTGCTCTTCTTTCGTTTCCTTTGTGATAGGGAACAGGTGGAAAGGTATGCCGAAACGTTCCGCCACATGCTGCAAGTCGGGATGATTGCTTATTATAAGAGGTATCTCCACATTCCACTCACCTGCCGTATAGCGTGCCAGCAGGTCGAAGAGGCAGTGCGACATCTTCGACACGAAGATAGCCATACGCGGTTTGGCATCCGAGAAGTAAAGACGGAAATTCATTCCGTACTTCTGCGCATACAACGTTTCAAAATAATCTTCTATTTTCTCTTGAGGAACCAGGAAATTTTCCAATTCCCACTCGATACGCATGAAAAAGATATTCTCTACGTGGTCTACATACTGATCCAGATAGATAATATTACCCTTGTTCACCGTTATAAAGTCCGTTACTTCCGCCAGGATGCCCGGTTTGTCGGGACAGTGAAGTAACAGTTTGGCTGTTTTCATCATCCTAAAATCTCTTTTTTATCGTTTTCTAATTACAACATTCTTGTTTTGAGTTCGCAAAAATAACGATTTATTGCAAAATAACGAACTTTTCGAGCAGGAAGTTTAAAAGTCGGCGTAAAATGTTTCGTTTTCTTCAGAAACAAGGGTTCAATCGGATGCTAAATGCTACATAAACGCTCTATAAACGGTTTTCTAAATAGTTGTTAAATCACGATACCCCCTTTTTTTACAATATTCTCAATATGAGGATGTAAAGTAAATGCAACCAAAAAGCCCCGAAAAAAAGTTTATCGCAGCTATTGCAGGTTCAAAAAAAACACCTACCTTTGCAACCGCAATCGAGAGAGATAGCAATGACAAAATGAAATTCTGGTGCGTTAGTTCAGTTGGTTAGAATACATGCCTGTCACGCATGGGGTCACGGGTTCGAGTCCCGTACGCACCGCAGAATTTAGAAATAAAGCTCTGAAACTCAATAAGTTTCAGAGCTTTTTCTTTATACAGTTCTCCCCCGGTAATTCACGGCAACCGCCACATGGCTTACCGTGATTGATAAAGAAAAAAATTCATTCAATAGAATTCTTCTCCTTTCACCGTTCGGAAACAGACAGTCCGTTTAAGCGAAACACACTATGCGTTTCGCCTCAACGCATCATGCGTTTACGCCGGACGCACAGTGTGTTTTCATCCGTAAACAGTTTATACCACCTCTCCCGCCTTTCACACAGTCCCGTCCATACGGAATAGCAGGCGGATAGGATTTAGCGGATATATTTCATAATTTTCGCAGGCACTCCCCCTACGATTGCATCCGCCGGAACATCTTTCGTCACCACCGCGCCGGCTGCCACCACCGCATTGTCACCAATCGTCACGCCTTGCAGAATAGTGGAATTTGAACCTACCCACACATTCCTGCCAAGCACGATAGGCGCAGGATATGTGGTATGACGGTCTTCGGGCGCAAGCCCGTGGTCGAGGGTTGCAAAAACCACATTGTGCCCTATCTGGCAGCCGTCTCCCAACGTAACCCCGCCATGGTCTTGAAAATGGCAGCAGGCATTGATAAATACGTTATCACCGATTTCAATATTCTTTCCGAAATCCGTATAGAACGGCGGGAACACGCGAAGCGAGGGCGGCACGGGTTTTCCGAAAAGTTCGGAGAGCAACGCCCTCACCTCGTCCGGAGCATAATAGGAAGTATTCAATTTAAATGTAACACGTCTCGCCTCATTACTCATTTCGTCCATAAAGCGATGTATCTCTTCCGTATCGAGAGCCTTTCGTGTCTTTACATATTCCAAAAAATCATTAAGTGTCATATAACCAGCTATTAATAAATTACACTGCAAATGTAACCGAATGACAACCGCACCCGTGTGAACGAATTACGGACATTTGTAACCTAATTACTGATTCTGCGCGAAGCGGTGTACTACGTATGATTTTATTCTTTACATTTGTGCAGGACTAAAAACGATACCTTATGAAAGAAGTTATAAAACTGGACACAGTAGACCAATACAACCAATTCTTCGGACTTGAAACCCTGCATCCCCTGGTGAGCGTGGTAGACCTGTCGGAAGCCACCAAGTTCCCTACACATTTTACGATGAACTACGGAATATACGCGCTCTTTCTGAAAAAAGTAAAATGCGGGGACATCCGCTACGGCAGGCAGATTTATGATTACCAGGAAGGGACGGTCACCAGCTTTGCTCCGGGACAGGTGGTGGAAACGGAGATGCAGCAGGGAGTGAAGCCGAGCGCCCACGGTCTTTTGTTCCATCCCGACCTGATTAAAGGAACTTCTTTGGGACAGGACATCAAGCAGTATTCATTCTTTTCGTACGCCTCGGCCGAAGCCCTGCACCTATCCGAGGAAGAAAAAGGCATATTCATGGATTGTCTGGAGAAAATAGAAATGGAGCTCCAGCACCCGATCGACAAGCACAGCAAACGTCTGATTTCGCGGAACATCGAACTGCTGCTGGATTACTGCATGCGCTTCTACGAAAGGCAGTTCATCACCCGTTCGGAAAGCAACAAGAGCGTGCTGGTGAAATTCGAAGCCTTGCTCGACGATTATTTCCAAAGCGACAAACCGCAAACGGACGGGCTGCCTTCCGTAAAATATTTCGCCGACAAAGTATTCCTGTCACCCAACTATTTCGGCGACCTGATAAAGAAAGAAACCGGAAAAAGCGCGCAGGAATACATTCAGACCAGAATGATAGATTTAGCCAAAGAGATGATTGCCGGGACGGAAAAGACGGTCAGCCAGATTGCCTATGAGCTGGGATTCCAATATTCGCAGCATTTCAATCGCATCTTCAAGAAGAACGTGGGGTATACACCCGGCGAATACAGAAAACTACAAATATAAAGGATGCGGATAAGATTGTCCTTATGAAAAAAGAGATACTGAATATAGAGACTGTACATCAATGTAATTGTTGTATGGGCTGCAAGACGCTGCATCCGCTGGTGAGTGTCATCGACTTATCCAAAGCCAACCTGGAGCAGCGTACCATCCGGTGTGATTTCTATACGATTATTCTGATGGAAGGAGAAGCCGGGGAGCTTACGTACGGACGCAAATACTACGACTACTCCAACGCCACACTGATATTCCGTACGCCGGGCGAATCCATAAAGCTGGGTATAAACAATATACTTACCCAAAAAGGCCTGCTGCTGGCTTTTCATCCGGAACTAATAGCGCACACTGCATTGGGAAGCCACATCAAGGAGTACTCCTTCTTTTTTTACAAGCTGAACGAATCGCTGCACCTGTCATCGCGCGAAAAGATGAAAATCATAGAATGTATCCGCAATATCGAAGAGGAGCTTCGGCACTCCATAGATTGCCATAGCAAGACGCTGATTTCACGCTATATTGAGTTGCTGCTGGATTATTGCGCGCGTTTCAACGAACGCCAGTTCATCACCCGTTGTGAGGCCAACAAGGCGATTCTGCACAAAACGAAGTTGCTGCTGAGCGAATATATCTCGTCCGGCAAGCTGGAAGGCGGTGTATTGCCCACAGAGGAATATTGCGCGGACGCCCTTCGCCTGTCCCCCTGTTATTTCGGTGATTTGCTAAGGTTTGAGACCGGAAAAAGTATTCACGAGTATTTCCAGCTAATGCGGCTCAACACCGCAAAGAAAATGTTGCTGGACAAGGAGAATACCGTAGGCACGGTAGCCAAGAAATTAGGGTATGCCAATACGCAGTATTTTACCGGCCTGTTCAAGAAGATAACGGGGATGACACCGACTGAATATAAATATGCGCAGAATTGACAGGACGGTTGTCCATATGCCGGTCACCCTACTCAATTCAGATAAGTAATCTCCCCTATTACGGGCATCAGGACATCCAGTGAGTCTTTCTCTTTCAGATTCACGGCATTCCTTAACGGTTCATCCCAACGGTGTCTTGCCAAGGCAAACTTCGAGTGATGAACCGTTAAGTATTTCTCCGCTTTCAAATCTTCGGCTGCCTGCGCAAGATAAGCGGGCATGGTATGGATATATTTCCAGTCCTCATTATACTGCCCGTTCTCCAGTATGGCAAGATCGATTCCCGGATATTTCTTACCGATTTCGGCAAAACGCGTGTCATATCCGCCGTCTCCGCCCATATAAATCTTTTGCGAGGGAGTTTCAATAAGGAAAGAAGCCCAAAGCGACTGATTGGATTTCAGGAAACGTCCGGAGAAATGACGGGAAGGCAGGCAGTGAATAAGAAAGCCCTCATCGAGCCCGGCATCTTCAAACCAGTCCAGTTCCACCAAACGCGACTTGTCGAAGCCCCAATATTCAAAATGCTCGCCCACCCCCAGCGGACAAACGACCTTACCCGTACGCTCCTTCAATTGCATCACCGTGCCGTAGTCCAAATGGTCCCAATGGTCGTGCGTGATAACCAGGTAATCAATGTCGGGCATATCTTCCGGCTTGTAAATATCCGTACCCTTAAACGGCTTGTTAAGGAAAGAAAGCGGGGCGGCCGCACAGAAAACGGGGTCTACCAATATCCGCTTGCCGTCCGCCTGGATAAAATAAGAAGAATGGCCGAACCACACCAGCACATTCTCGTCCCGTCCTATGCTTTTCAAGTCCGTCTTGACGGCCGGAACATCTTCTTGTGGACGAAGCCCTTCCTCTTTTTTGAAAACAAAACTCCATAAAGCGCCCAAACGGCCTTTCTTTGCCGTCATCTGCACAGTGGGATGCAGGTTATGGAACTGCCCGTCCCTGTAATGAGGCGACTTTCTGATTCGCTCCAGCCGTTCTCCCTGCGGCAGTCTCCCAAACTGCGGGCGGTTGACAAATACAATACCCGCCACGCCTGTCGCTATAATCACACCCGCTATTATTCCTATTATCATATATATCTTTTTCTTTTTCCGTGACTTCATACTTCAAACTACATTAAACCTGTGCAAATGTAGGCTTACTTCCTCAGTTTAGCAACATACAGATTACGGATGTTGTTATCAATATTACTGTTTTTCTCAATAAATCATTACCTTTGCGGCAAAATTACAAATAAATAAACGAATAAAAACAACAGGGAACAATGAGTGTACACGATTTATGCTGCATCGGTTATATCACACAGGACAAGATAGTTACCACCAAGAACACGATATTCATGCCGGGCGGCACTTCTTTCTATTTTGCGCATGCCATCAAGCATCTCGACCCGAATGGCTTTTTATTGGTTACGGCTCTGGCCGATGCCGACATGAGCGTAGCGGAAGATATACGGAAAGAAGGCATCGAAGTGAAAACTCTGCCCAGCGTCCATTCCGTCTGCTTTGAAAATATATACGGAGAGAATCAGAACGAACGTACGCAACGTGTCACGGCAAAGGCCGATCCGTTTACAATGGAAGGTTTGCGGGACGTCAACGCCCGGATTATTCATTTGGGCAGTCTGCTGGCTGACGACTTTTCGCTGGACATCATCAAATACCTGTCGGGCAAAGGACTGCTGTCGGTAGACGTTCAGGGCTTTCTGCGCAAGGTGGATAATGAAAAGGTGCTGCCCGTGGACTGGCCGGAAAAGAAAGAAGCCTTGAAGCATATCCATATATTAAAAGCCAACGAAACCGAAATGGAAGTGCTCACCGGATGCAAAGAGCCCCATGAAGCCGCCCTGCTCATTGCCGACTGGGGCGTGAAAGAGGTATTGCTGACACTGGGAGACAAAGGCTCGCTGATATACGCCAAAGGACAATTCCACGAAATCCCCGCCTACTCCGCCCTGCAAATAGTGGATGCCACAGGCTGCGGAGATACCTATATGGTGGGGTATCTGTATATGCGGAACAAGGGCGCATCCTATCAGGAAGCGGGCTGCTTTGCCGCTGCCATGTGCACCATCAAGCTGCAAACGCACGGGCCGTTCCGCGGAACCGAGGCCGAAATCAGAAGGATAATCAATCTCGCGTAAAGAAAAACGTTCTCTTTACGGAACGAGAGTCACTAAAAAGCTAAGAGTGTGTCAAAACAAAAAAACGCTTACCGTTTGTTTTGACACACTCTCGTTATTACCCTATCGGCTTATCCGCTCAAGAAGCCAACCCGAATTTCTTCAAGTCCTCTTCCACGCTGCCGATGCCCGCGATATGGAACATATCCACCAATACCTTAGCCACATTCGGAGAAAGGAACGCAGGCAAAGTAGGGCCTAAATGTATTTCTTTCACTCCCAAACTCAACAGCGCCAACAATACGATTACGGCTTTCTGTTCATACCAGGCTATATTATAAACAATAGGCAGCTCGTTTATATCATTAAGCCGGAATACCTCTTTCAGCTTCAAGGCGATAACCGCCAGAGAATAGCTATCGTTACACTGTCCGGCATCCAGTACGCGGGGAATGCCGTTGATGTCGCCCAGGCCGAGCTTGTTATAGCGGTACTTGGCACAACCAGCCGTAAGGATTACAGTGTCCTGAGGCAATGATTTGGCGAATTCCGTATAGTAGTCGCGGCTCTTCATACGTCCGTCGCACCCTGCCATTACGATAAAGCGACGAATCGCGCCGCTCTTTACGGCATCCACCACCTTATCCGCCAGTTGCAGAACCTGGTTGTGGGCGAAACCGCCGATAATCTCCCCGCGCTCAATCTCCGTAGGCGGCTGGCACTGTTTGGCCATCTCTATGATTTCGGAGAAATCTTTCCTGCCCGCCGCGTCCTTCTCGATATGCTTACAGCCCGGATACCCGGTAGAGTTGGTGGTAAACATTCTTTCCTTATATACGGCATTCGCCAGCGGCGGCACGATACAGTTTGTTGTAAACAGGATGGGGCCGTTGAAAGCCGTAAACTCTTCACGTTGCTTCCACCAGGCATTACCGTAGTTGCCCACAAAATGAGAGTACTTCTTAAAGGCGGGATAATAATGCGCCGGCAACATCTCGCTGTGTGTATATACATCCACGCCCGTACCTTCCGTCTGTTTCAACAGTTCTTCCAGGTCTTTCAGGTCATGTCCGCTAATCAGGATGCCCGGACGGTTCTTGACACCGATATTCACTTTGGTGATTTCGGGATTTCCATAAGTTCCCGTATTCGCCTCGTCCAGCAGCGCCATGGTCTTTACCCCGAAACCGCCGGCTTCGAGCACCAACTGCGTCCATTCGTCCGCCGAAAGCGAGCGGCAGGCTATCGTAGCCAACGCGTGTTGCATAAAGACATGAATATCATTGTCGTTGAAGCCCAAACGCATGGCATGTTCCAAATAGGCCGCCATACCTTTCAAACCGTATGTCAGCAATTCTTTCAGCGAACGGAGATCCTCGTCGGGTTCACGCAACACGCCTACCGACTTCGCCTTTTCCGCGTAATCGGCGCGTGTTCCCTGCCAGGAGAGTTCGTCCACTTCCGGCAAAAATACATTGTTACGCTTGGCTTCATCCATCAAGCGGTTGCGCAGGGCAAGCCCCTTGTCCACCCGCTGCAGGATGCTTTCATCATCGAAATTGGCATTCGTAATCGTGGAGAACAGGGCATCCACCACAAATACATCGGCCTCTCCGGGCACGGGGCATCCGGCTTTACGCAAGGCATCGGTCACCACCGAAACGCCTCTGACCACAAACAGCAGCAAATCCATGGCCTGCGCCGTATGGCTTTCTTTTCCGCACACACCTTTCAGCATACAGCCTACTCCTTTGGCTGTTTCCTGGCATTGATAACAAAACATGTTCATTTCCATTTTCTTATTCATTTAGAAGTTTATACCTACTTTCTGTCAACACTTTCCCCGTCGTTTGGTTTCCTATAAAGAAAGTGTTTCACTATCTTTGTGCAAAGATGGGGATTCGCACTTGCGTAAACTGTCACGTATGTTACACCAAACCACAAAAAAACAAAAAGAGAATGGAAATATATCCGCTACTGAAAATGCCGCCCTTCCAGGGAACCACGGAAGATGAATTATTACCCCTTATCCTCGCCCCCGAGCATGCGTGCCGACTGTACAAGCCGTCCGACTTCATAGCCATGCAGGGAGAAGTGTACCGTTCCCTGTTTATCCTGTGCAGCGGCAAGGTACGTACGCAAATGGTTAATGCGGAAGGCAAGCAACTGACCATCGAGACCCTGAAAGCCCCGCAACTGCTTGCTCCCGCATTCGTCTTTTCATCAGAGAACCGCTTCCCTGTCAATATCGAAGCGATAGAAGAATGTGAAATCCTTGTCGTAAACAAAAACGCCTTTCTGGACTTCCTGCACCAATATCCCGTAGCGATGCACAACTTTTTAAGGCTGGTATCGGACAGAACCCTGTTCCTTTCCAAAAAGCTGAATGCCTTCGCCCTGCAAAGCCTCAAATCGCGTCTGCTGAACTATCTGCGCATGCACGGCTCCATACTCAACCAGCAGGAAGTGGCACAGATACTCGGCGTAGCACGTCCTTCACTGGCACGGGCGCTGTCCGAGCTTGCCGGCGAAGGGTGTATACGCATGGAAGGAAAAGAGATACAAATTATTAAGACTAAATAAGTAAGATACAAACTATTAAGACTGAACAAGCAAGATACAAACTACTAAGACTGAACAAGTAAGTCATAAGTAAGTCATAAATAAGTGTTGAAATTTAATTTATAGCAGTAACGAGGATATAGCGTAACCTAAGGCTGAAAGCCTGTTTATCTTATAGCCCGGGGTAACACCCCGGGAGTACGAATATGAATGACATTACGCCCTGTAAGGGCAAAAGATTTACATATTCGTCTTTTGCCCTTACAGGGCGCAGAATACCACGAACATTTATTCCCGGGGTGTTACCCCGGGCTTAGAGATAAGAGCCTTTCAGGCTGAAAGCTAAAAATCCTTCAAGCTTAGATTATTCTTGCTATAAATTAAATTTCAACACTTACTTAAGTAAGTCATAAGTAAGTATTAAGTTATATCAAGCGGATACGCCGCAGCCACAGATAATAACCCGTCAGCGGAAGTGTGCCGCCCAATAGTGCGGCAATGAACGTCAATATCCGGGTGAAAATGCCGCCCCAACTACCCACATGTACGGAATATATCCAACCCCGCATCTTGCCCGAAGCGTCGGTGTCCTTATATAAGGTAACTTCGGTGATTTCGCCGTCCTGCGGATTAAAGGCATAACGGTCGGCAGCCCGCTGATTGCCGAAACGCTCAAAAGAGACGCTGGCAGAGCCGTTGGAAACTGTAATCTGCTTATAGCCGGCATTACGCGCTTTCAGTTCCTCGTACACTTGCTGCCAGCAAGCATATGGCGAGGTATGCTCTCGATTTCTACGACCTTCTTCGGAAGAGTTACGCCCGGACTTGCCACCGTGAGCCGTTTGCAGTGTACCATGAACCGTTTGCGGTGTGCCGTGAGCCGTTTGCAGCGCACCATGCCCCGCCCTTTGTTTCATCTCTACTCCGAACACCTTATAAAAGCCCGCGCGATACCACGAGAAAGACCATGTCAGTCCGGTCAGAGCCATTGCCAAAAGCAATACAAGCGCATACATACCGCCCGCCACGTGCAAATCGTACCAAAAGCGGCGCCGGCCTTTACCGACGGTAATCTTCAGGCTGTTCTTCAGCGCTTTCTTTGTGCGGGGCCACCAGATGACAATGCCCGATATGAGCACGAACACGAACATCAGCGTACTGACCCCTACAATCATCTTGCCCCAAAATATTCCGCCGTCCGGTTTCATTCCGTCCAGCAGCCAGCGATGCAGCTTAAACATGGTGAGGAAGAACGGCGCACGCTCGTGCCTGCCCTTTACCTCACCAGTATACTGGTCTACATAAACGGACGCCCGTCGCGGTTTCGACAGATTGACCTGATAGGCACGTTCCGCATCGGAAGAAATGGAGACACCTGTAACGGCAACACTGTCCGGCAATGTCCCGGCGACTTTCTCTATCAGGTATTCCACAGGAAGCGGAGCGCCGCTTACCTTTTCCACATAATAGAGATCGCGCCTGCACAATTCCGTTACTTCATCTTCAAATACCAGTGCAGCGCCCGAAAGACAGATAACCGTAATAATCAGCCCGAAAGGAACAGACAGCCACAGATGTATTTTACGAAATGCTTTCTTCATGGCAGTTAATTAAGAGGGCTCAGCTTACCGATACCTGTAATCTGCGTAGCCTCTACCGTGACACCTTTCGTGGCAGTAGCGCTGGACGGGTCTATCTTATAAACAGCCGGATGCCCGTCGGTAGTTGTCACAGCCATATAGGCATAGCCGTTTTCCGTATACGGGGTGTTGCCGAAACCGGAAATCAAGTCTGCCGACGGAAGGCCGGTGACATACGTAAGTTTCTTGCTTCCAGCTTTAAAGACAGCCAGTTCTTTGGCCTCAAAGCCTGTTTCCGTCAGAGGACGGTCGTACATCAGCAGCAGGAAATAGTCGTCCGCAATATGCCAGCAACGCAGGAAGGATTTTCCGCCGCTTTGCTCCTCCAGGTCACAGTAATAGCTGTCGAAGTCTTCCTGGCCGTCAGGGATGCGTACCACACCCGCCGGCAAGGTTGTCCGCTGGCGGACATCGCTCATGGTCTTGGCATAACTTGGAGAGAATACGTAGATATCACCGTTGTCAGCTTCCCAGATAGTCTGGTAATACTGGGATTTGAAGCGGCCGCAGGCATAACTGATTTTGTCTGTCTTGATGAGCTTCTTTGTCGTCATGGCGGCATCATCAAAAATTGCCACCCAGCATTCGTTGGGGTACTGCGTCCACTGCAACTCACCTTTCTTGTAAGCGCTGCTGTTGGAACCGCCGTCTTCGGTCTTTACCAACGTCTCGTTACCCGGCAATATATACTTACCGCCGTCTACGGCAGCGCCATACTGGCTCAACCCCATGGGAACGGCTGCGCTGTATATCTTTTTGTTATGTTCCAGAATGCCCGCCAATGTCACGAACTCACCGTTGCCCAGGAAGTTCTCGGACATATAGGCTTTTACTTTCGTATCATTGGTTTTGAACGTTTCGGCCGCTACATCCAGATAAGAGAGCAAGAACATTTTAGGCAGATACTGCTTGTCATCGGCATACTCCGTAGGGCCGTCGCCGGTAGAGGCGGTGATGATATACTTGTCGTAGATGCCGTAAGTGGTGAATCTCTTGACGGCGAACTCTCCCGAACGCGCCTGCACTTCGTTGGCGGAGTTCATGATATAAGAACGGGTAGTTCCGGCATTGCCCTGATTATAAGTCAGTCCATAGAGATACTGATCCTTATAGAACACCCATTGGGAAGCGCCGTCGTTGACAAGTCCGTTGTTGACGGTAGAAACAGAGCCTTCGTCCAAAGTCTTGGAAGTCAGCAAGACGTTAGTCGTATTACCAGAGGCCGTGACAGAGGCAGCGACCACAAAATCGCCTTTGGTCTCATTATTGTTTCCGCCGCCCGGCACTTCCGTATCCGTACAAGATGTCAATGCCAGTCCTGTCATCGCGGTTGCGAAAAGTCCGGCTAAAAAGAAATTCTTTTTCATGATGTTTTTACCTTATTATATTATACTAATCGTTATTGATTTATTTATCAGCTTAATTACCGAAGTATACGCGTACCTTCCCATAAAATGCCCGTCCGGCTTTCTGCAGACTGAAGTTATCGTACAGTTTCTCATCCGTGAAGTTCCGGCACTCGAACGACAGGTTGTAGCGTCCGCCGTGGAGACTGTAAGAAAGGCTCAGGTTGTGTGAGAACTGGTTGGGAACCACATAGTCGCCTTTATTCGAACCGATTTTGGAAGAATAATAGGTAAAGCTATGCAAGTACTGATTGTCGTAGGATACGGTCAGCGCATTTCCCTTTTTCCCGAGGTCGCGCCAGTAGAATGTCACGTCGGAATCGGCAAAGATATACGGCAGGTTGGGCATGCGTTCCTTATAGGCTATATTTTCCGCGCTGCCGGATATGGACGTTTTCATATTATCGCGTACGTTCATCTGCGTAAAGTTACCGCCCACGCTCACCCATTTGCCAAAGCCGTAACGGGCGGAGATGTTATATCCTTTCGTCAGCACCTTTCCGTAGTTTATATAAGTGGCCGCGGATTTACCGCCGCTCAGGTCGGTGATGTTGCGCTGGATATAGTCTTTGGTGTTACGGTACACCAATCCGCCTTCCACATATACGGAATGCTTGCCGAAAGTCTTATTATAGCTCAGGTTCAGATTGATGTTATCGCTGTTCTCCGGACGGATGCCGATGTCTCCCATTTCCAAGTCTTCGTTACCGAACATTTCTTCGATAGTAGGCAGACGGTAGGCTTTTTCGTAGGACAGTTTGGCTTGCAGCCCCGGCAGGATGAAGTAAGTGCCCGCCGCTCCATACCCTATGGAACTTACGCTGCGGGTGGTACGCACATAGTCGTCCTGATTGGTATTGGTAGCCACCGGTCCGGCAACAAATTGATTGTAATACTTACCGAATACGGATAAGTTCCAGGTTTCGGACGGCATCAGGCGGTAAGAAAGACCGGAGATGTTCTTGCGGGTTTCCTTGGCGATGGCATCCGATTGCTCTTCTTTGGCGAGCAACGAAGTATTGGAACGGCTGAAAGCATTCAACACGTGATTGAACGTCAGCATGTGTATCTTCCCGAGACGGTAGTTGGCCGTAAACGTACCATTCCAGTTGTTGTTATCGGCACGCGAGTGCTGGTAGGACTGCTCGCCGGGAGAGTTCAGCGGTTTCCTGTCTCCGTACCAGTTGTACTTATAGGAAGCAGTGTCCACGTTTGTCGTCAGGTTCTTGTTATAGTTCACGGTCAGCACCACATCCAGCCCTTTCGCAAACAGGTTGCGCTTGTTATACTCCAGCGAGGGCATCAGCGAGTGTCCCTTGCGGTGCTTCTGTCCGTACACTATGTCCTGACGCACACCGGTCTGTATATCCTGGTACATATTGGAATAGGTGAAACCGAACATCAGACGGTCGGCCCACTTCTTGTCGATAACGCCCACCTTGCCGATAATCGCCTCATTATGGTAGGTATCGTTGAAACGCTTTACGCGTACTTTCTTATCACGGTCTATCCGGCCCGTTTCAAAGTCTTCCACCGGAGCGTCGATGTGATAGTCATTGTCCGAATAATTCTGGAACGCATTGATTTCGTACGTAAAACCGTTCTTAAAGGTCTGCCCGAAGTTTACGTTGGATTTATGCGTATTGAACGAACCGTAAGAGTAGGACGCATCCAGAAACCAGCGGCGGCGTTTCTTGTTCGTAACGATATTGATAACTCCGCCGATAGCATCCGTTCCGAAGCCCACAGGCACTACACCTTTATACACTTCGATACGGTCGGCAAAATTCACCGGGATATTGTTCAGCCCGAACGAGCTTCCGACACCTTCCTGCGGAACACCGTCGATAAACACCTTTACGTGTTTCCCGCTGAAGCCGTCCAGCATGAGCTGCATGTCCGAACCTACCCCGCCCGACTCGCGCAATTTCATGCCCGGCGCTTTGGTCAGTGCGTCACTCAGGTTCTTCGTGGTGTTCTGCAGCTCTTTCGTATCCACCGCCACAGCATTGAATGCCGACCGCTTGATGCGGCTTACGCCCGTTGACACTACCGTTACTTCATCCAGTTGCTGGGTTTCGGGAGTGATTGTGATATTCTGTTTCACCCTTTGCCCTCTGAGCAGCGTCACCGCTTTCTCTACGGTTTTATAGCCGACAGCCGACACTACCAGCGTATAGTCACCCGCAGGCGCACTTACATGATAAATACCTTCGTGATTGGTTATCCCCCCGTAACCGGTCCCTTTCAAGTAGACTGTCGCAAAATCCACGACTTCTTTCTCCGTAGACAGGATTTTACCGGAAATCATCGTTTTACCCGGCTTCTGCGCGTATGCAGAAAATGCACACGCAGACAGGAAGAAAAGGAATAGGTTTGATATAACTGTTTTCAATTTGAAATGATTATTAAGTTGTTACTAATACCGATGCAAAGATCATCAGAAAAAGAACACCGCACAATCACTTGTTTTAGGTAATTACATCAACGCTATTCTAAGAAAGTATCATACCCGCAATCGCTATTGATAGGTATATTCCATTATTTCATTCGCGGTTCATCAAGCGGTGTTCCGCCATTCGTTCGTATTTCGTTCCGGGACGTCCGTAGTTTGCGTACGGGTAAATGGAGATGCCGCCGCGCGGGGTGAAGATTCCCGTAACCTCAATGTACTTGGGATTCATCAGACGAATGAGGTCTTTCATTATAATATTTACGCAATCCTCGTGGAAAGCGCCATGATTACGGAAACTGAAAAGATAGAGTTTCAGGCTTTTGCTCTCCACCATTTTCACATCGGGGATGTAGCTGATACGGATTTCCGCGAAATCCGGCTGTCCCGTTATGGGGCAAAGGCTGGTGAACTCCGGACAGTTGAAACGCACCCAATAATCATTACCGGGATGCTTATTGTCAAACGCTTCCAATACTTCGGGGGCATAATCCTGCTTATACTCCGTTTTTCTTCCCAATAAGGAAAGCTGGTCTTTTAATTCGGTCATATTATCAAGTAGTTGAAATTTAGTTTATATCAGGGCTATCTATCATTCAGAGCGTATCTGTTTACTTAATTGATTTCAATTCATTTTCCAGGGATTAAAAGAGGTTATCGCTTACCCGCCAAATACTTTTCCAATCCTTCTCTACGCAGCTTGCAGGCCGGGCAGTGTCCGCAACCGTCACCGGGTATGCCATTGTAGCAAGTCAGTGTTTCGTGACGAATCAGGTCGAGTACTCCCAACTCATCCGCCAATGCCCACGTTTCGGCTTTATCTATCCACATCAGCGGGGTGTGCAGTACAAACTGCCCGTCCATGGCAAGGTTGAGCGTTACGTTGAGCGACTTGATAAACGCGTCCCGGCAATCGGGATAACCGCTGAAATCCGTTTGCGACACACCCGTCACGATATGATTGATGCCTTTCTCGCGTGCATAGACAGCGGCAATGCTCAGGAAGAACAAGTTACGTCCCGGCACAAAAGTGTTCGGAACACCGTCTGCCGGCTTTTCCTTATCCATCACCATACCGGGGTCTGTCAACGAATTATGCCCCAACCGGCCAATGAAAGAAACATCCATCACTTCAAACTCCACTTCCGCTTTACGCGCTATCTCCCGCGCCAGCTCCACTTCCTTCCGGTGTTTCTGCCCATACAGGAAGCTCAACGCGTACACTTTCTTAAACTCACGCTTTGCCCAGAACAGGCAGGTTGTCGAATCCTGCCCACCGCTGAATACGACTAATGCTGCTTCTTTATTCATGATTGCTATTATTTATAAGAACAGTAGTCGGAAGTTGCGTCAAAATACACTTGATGATTTCTCTTCAGGCACAACCCCTTCCACACTTGATGTTAGATTTCAGTGATTTTCCACACTTTATAAGAGATTCCCTCATCATAGACGTCACTTCCGTCTATCCTTTTAATGGCTTTCACCACCCGGATTGTCACCGGAAGAATCATTACCTCATACAGGGATTTCAGTACTATCTGAATGCACATCATCACCAGCAATTCCTGCCATGCGATAATGCCGCCAAAGGCTACCGGAAAGAATATCAGCGAATCGGCTGTCTCGCCCACCACCGTAGACCAGATGGCGCGTGCCGAAAAATGACGCCCGCCGCTCGCCACTTTCATGCGGCTCATCACATAGGCGTTGAGAAACGAACCTACCAGAAATGCCGACAGGCTTGCAACGACAATACGCGGCGCCATGCCGAAAACGAAGTTGAAATGAGGCGCTCCTTCCCAAAAAGGAGCGGCAGGCAAGGCCACGGCAATCAGCCCCAGCATCACCACAAAGAAGTTCATGGCGAAGCCGCTCCAGATAATCAGGCGCGCCTTACGAAAGCCCCACACCTCGGCAATGCAGTCGTTGATGATATAAGAGACGGGAAACACTAACAGTCCGGCGGTAACGGTTATGCCGAAAACCTGAATGACTTTTGTTTCAAGGAGATTAGCCGCTATCAAACAGACATTGAACAGAATGCCCAGCAGCATAAAGGGTACAGATACTTTTTGCTTCATATTCCTGTTTTTTACGTGGTGTTCTAGAATACACGACCGCTATTCGCGGCATCATACATTTCAGTTTATGATTTCACTCTTGTTAAATCGGGCGCAAAGATACGCTTTCTTTCGGTGACCGCAAAACCATTTTAAATTTAAGTTGTTCAAAGCACATTCACCAAAACCTAACTTAAATGAAAACAATCTTAAAAGTAATGTTTCTGCTGTGCGGCACAGGACTGTCGGCAGTTGCAGCCCACGCGCAAAAAAAAGTGATTATCGAAGACGAGTCTCCCAAAGGTGTCGTGCTGGTCACCATAGACAAGGCGGGCGATGAGATAATCCGCATCATGAATGAGTCGCAACTGCCTTACATCCACGAACCGCAAGCTCCCCGCTTCCTGCTGACGGACAGAAAAGGCAAGTTCGCCCTGGGTATCGGCGGCTATGTACGCGCTACGGCGGAGTATGATTTCGGCGGCATCGTCGACAACATCGACTTTATCCCCGCCTACATCCCTGGTGGAAGCAAAATCAAGAACCAGTTTCAAATGGATGCCAGCACTTCCACCATCTTCCTGAAGCTGGTCGGGCATACCAAGATTCTCGGCGACTTCATCGTGTACACCGCCGGTAACTTCCGGGACGGTTCCAACAAAGGCTTCCAACTGCGCAATGCCTACGTGTCTTTTCGTGACGTAACGGTAGGCTATACCTATGGCGGTTTCATGGACTTGGGCGCACTGCCTTCCACTATCGACTTCCAGGGTCCCAACGGAGCCACCTTTTACCGTGCCACCCAAGTGGCATATACTTACAAGGGGCTGAAAAACTTCCGTTTCAACGCTTCCGTCGAAGTACCTTCCGTAGACGGTACGACCGACAGCGGGCTTGACATCGCGCAACAGCGTATGCCGGATTTCACCGCTTACGCACAGTACGGCTGGAACAGCAAAAGCCACTTGCGTGTGGGCGGACTTATCCGCAGCATGACGTACACCAGCACGCTGAGCGACAAGGCGCATGCCGTTACCGGATTCGGCGTACAGGCATCCGCCACTTTCAATGTAGGCAGGCAATGGCAGGTATTCGGACAGGCCACCTACGGAAAAGGCATCGGACAATACCTGAATGATATCAGCAACCTGAACGTGGACATCGTTCCCGATCCCGACAAAGAGGGGAAGATGCAGGCGTTGCCGATGCTGGGCTGGTATGCGGGATTGCAATATAATATCAGTCCGAAGGTGTTCCTCTCAAGTACATACAGCATGTCACGCCTTTATTCTGAAAACGGATATCCCGCCAACGAACCGTCCACGTACCGCTATGGACAATATTTCGTAGCGAACCTGTTTTGGAATGTCACTCCCAATATGCAGGTGGGTGCGGAATACCTGCGCGGATGGCGTACGAATTTCGATGATTCCACCAATCATGCCAACCGTATGAACCTGCTGGTGCAATATTCCTTCTGATTGGCGCAAGACTCTTTCTAATCTGTATAAAAACGAAGAAGGGGATGTATCCGTAACGGACATCCCCTTCTTCCATATATAAAGGTTGGATTATGAAATATCAGAAGCGATAGTCGATGCTCAGACCGAAAACTTTGTTGGTGCGGCTGTACACGTTGGTGCCGGGCAAGCCTAAACCGTTGTAGTTTTGAGTGGTCTTTGTATAATCTTTATAGTTGGTCCACATATAGCCCACATTCAAGTCGGCTCTTTCCGAAAGCTGCAATTTTGCGCCTATACCCAAAGAGTAAGAATCGCAGGAGAAGCTGGTATCGGTCTGGTAGTTATCGGACAAGCCGTAATCGGTGAACTGTACACCGCCGCTCAGGGTCAGTCTTTTGATTACGTCCCATTCTATACCTGCCAGATACTCATTCGTACCTTTTGTCAGGTATTTCTGTTTGCCGTCGGCCATACCCGCGTTCTTGTCATCGTAGAAGTGGTACTCCACCGATGCGCGCAGCACGGGAAGGAACTCATAAGCAGCGGCTACCGAAAGCATGGCGGGAATATCGTTCGGAGTATTTACACCATGTTTGTAAGCTTCCAACTCACTTTCGGGAGCGCCTACCATGCGTAATGAGTTCAGTTTGGTATTATTTTCGATGTTCAGGTTGGCTTTGAACTCGTATTTAGCGCCAATAGTCAGTTTGCCGAACTTAGCGTCCAAGCCGATAACCGGAGTAAATCCCCAACCGGTCTGGCTGCAATCCAGGTCAATGCCGATAAGCTCGGTACCAACGGGTATCGCTCCTCCGGCAGGCAAAGGCAGATTGACGGCGGCGCTGGCATTCAACGCACCCTTATAACCACCGGTAAAGTAGTTCATGCGTCCGCCCGCAAAAGCGGAAAGCCAATCCGTTATTTTATAAGTCAAACCCAGCTGTACGGAATAAATGTACTGCTTGCCGTCCATATAGCTGTTCAGCGAATAGGCATTACCCGGAATGCCTTGTTGACCCAATCCGCCTATTACCATGGCATCGAACATTGAAAGACCGTCGTCAAACGAAGCTTTTCCACCGCCACCGGTGATACCGAAGAAACCGGAGATAGTCCAATCACCTTTTTTATAAGCCGCAAATACGCTGGGAATAACAGGCGCCGACGCCTTACCCTCGTAATACTTATCCAAGCCCAAAGCCTCGCATGAAGCATCGATATTTCTTGTTTGGAACGCACTCTGAATACTCAAGGACGTATAAAATCCGTCTTTCGGCAAAAAGGCCAGACCCGCAGGATTGGACAAAGCCGCATCCACGCCGGTAGTATTTGCACCACGGGATAACATACGAAGAAAAGTAGGGTGTTGATTTGTATTTGTCAGGAGACCTCCCGCAAAAGTTGGAATTGAAACGATTAGCATCGCAATGCTAATCAATGAAATTTTTCTCATCTAAATCTTTTTTATTGTTTTCGGGCGCAAAGGTACAATAATATTGCACATGAAAAACTGTTTTGTGCATTTAATTTATAACAAGTAAAGAAATTAATTGAAAAAATCAATAGTTTCTATTGAAACATTTAAGCAAATACTCAATATAGGGTGAGATACTCCTTGATTTATCACTGCCATAATTCAGCGAACAGCGTTTCCATAATGAAAGGAAAAGACCGCTAATTTTAAATCATTCCACCACGGGGTAAATTTCGTTCCATCATGGTGGAACGAAACTTTCTCCATGGTGGAATAAAACTTACCCCATGCCGGAACGATATGAGTAAGGCATGCAAAATCATTAATCTCCCGCAAGGGAAAAGAAGTGTTTACAACCGATTATTAATCAATGATGTGTAAACACATCGTATTCATTATCTGTTTATTTCTAATTCTTTTTCGATTTCTTCAATCGTAGGCAGGCTGCCTCGGAAGTCTTTCGGCAAGGCTTGTCCCAACTCATAGTCGGAAATTCCGATTGGCTTTTGGATATCACGCAAGGCATATTCAGCCTTGATACGGTCTTTACTCTTGCAAAGCAGCAGTCCGATAGTCCGGTTATCTCCCTCACGGCAAAGAATATCATCCACAGCGGAACAGTAGAAATTCAATTTGCCGATATACTCCGGTATGAACTCGGTATCTTTTAATTCAATCACCAAATATCTGTGCAGAAACGCATTATACATCAATATGTCGATATAATAATCATCACCCGACACCTCTATGTGATACTGCCGACCCATAAAGGCAAAACCGGCTCCCATTTCCACGAGGAATTTCTCTACATGCTTCACCAAACCGATTTCCACATCACGCTCATTGTAGTGGTCGGTGAAAGTCAGCATATCGAATATATATGGGTCTTTGAGCATGGATTTTACATCGTCCGCTTCCGGTGCAGGCAGGGTTTCAGTGAAATTGTTTGCCAACGCTCCATGCTTGCCGTAATCATCAAGTCTGATGGCTTCTTGCAGATAGCGTGTCGTCCAATGATTGGTAATGCTTTGCACCATATACCAATACCGTGCGCGAATATCCTTGACCTGCTTTATCAGAACAAGATTATGCGTCCAATCCAGATACTTGATGGGAAGAGTAAAATTATATTCGTCTAATTGCGAAATCACTGATTTCGTAATTGGAGAAGCAGTTCCTTTCACCATCGTAAGTTCTTGATTATATTCGTTGAAGAACTGCACCATATATTGCATATTGCGCACAGTAAATCCTTTTATTTCGGAATAATCGTTCTTCAAATCCACAGACAACCGCTGCAAAGTTTTCTTACCCCAACCTTCATCATCTTGACTTTGCTGTAACATTTCACCAACGTCCCAATACATCCGAAGCATTTCCTCATTGGCTGCATAAATCACCCGTTGCTGTGCAATCAGTACCCTTTGCTTGATTTTGCGAAGCAATGCCGCATAACCACGAAAGTTATCCGCCAAGTTATCATTCCCTTTCATTTCTGTATTTTCAGCCATAGTCTTCTTTTGTTTATTTGCAAAGTTACTCTTTTGATTTAACTGTACATCAAAACCTTACGGTTATTTGAATGTATTTCTATATAGGTTATCTTTTCATCGAACTGTGATGAACCTGTCCTGAACCTTATTATCTTTATATGTGTTATTTATATCGGTAATAAGCGAAATATTCTAAAAACTTAAAAACTCATGGCATATACTATTGCATTCTTCGGCAGCAAGCCTTACGATGAGGCTTCATTCAATGAAAAAAACAGTGAATACGGTTTTGAACTCCGTTATTATAAGGGTCATCTCAACCTGAATAACGTGATACTGACACAAGGTGTGGACGCGGTGTGTATCTTTGTAAACGATACGGCCGACGCGGAAGTCATCCGGCAAATGGCGGCAAACGGAGTGAAGCTCCTTGCCCTGCGCTGCGCCGGATATAATAATGTAGACCTGAAAGCAGCGGCGGAAAACGGTATTACCGTCGTACGTGTTCCCGCCTACTCCCCTTATGCGGTGGCGGAATACACCGTTGCCCTCATGCTCTCCCTTAACCGGAAAATACCCCGTGCCACCTGGCGTACGCGTGACGGCAACTTCTCCCTGCACGGTCTTTTGGGATTCGATATGTATGGCAAAACGGCCGGCATCATCGGCACAGGCAAGATCGCCAAAAAGTTAATCACCATCCTGCGCGGTTTCGGCATGAATATCCTTGCCTACGACCTGTATCCCGACTACAATTTCGCCCGTGAGCATCAGGTGGTATATACCACACTGGATGAATTGTATCACAATTCGGATATCATCTCCCTGCACTGCCCGCTCACAGAGCAGACCAAATACCTGATTAATGACTACTCTATCAGTAAAATGAAAGACGGCGTAATGATTATCAATACCGGCCGAGGACAGCTTATCCACACCAACGCCTTGATAGAAGGGCTGAAAAACAAGAGAATCGGTTCCGCCGGACTGGACGTGTACGAGGAAGAAAGCGAATATTTCTACGAAGACCAGTCGGACAAGATTATCGATGACGATACGCTGGCGCGCCTGCTGTCATTCAATAATGTAATCGTAACTTCCCACCAGGCATTTTTCACCCGTGAAGCCCTTGCCAATATCGCATCCACTACCCTGATGAATATAAAGGACTTCATGGAACACAAGAAACTGGAGAACGAAGTAAAACTGTAAAAAGCCATTTATGGAACATTAATCATCCACGGCTCAAACTTTCCGGCACGATTGCTTGTTACATACAGATAAATCACTAAAAAGAAAGATTATGAAAAAAGTAATAGACAAAGCCGAAAGCCGTGGACGTTCTTTATATGACTGGCTCGACAGCCACCATACATTCAGTTTTGACGAGTATTATAATCCCCGTCGCATGAACTTCGGCGCCCTGCGTGTACTGAACGACGACCGGATAGCTCCGGGCAAAGGCTTTGGCACCCACCCGCATAAGAATATGGAGATTATCTCCATCCCCCTGAAAGGTAAGCTGAAACATGGCGACAGCAAGCAAAACAGCCGTACCATCACCACAGGCGATATTCAGACCATGAGTGCCGGTACAGGTATCTACCACAGCGAAATGAACGGAAGCGATACCGAACCGGTGGAATTTCTCCAAATCTGGGTAATGCCCGAAAAACTGAATACTCCGCCCGCCTATCAAGATTATGACATCCGCCCCTATCTGCACAAGAACGAGCTTGCGCTCATCGTATCTCCCGACGGGAATGCTCCCGCCAAGCTGCTGCAACAGACATGGTTCTCCATCGGAGAAGTCGAGGCCGGAAAGAAGCTGGGCTATCACCTGCACCAGTCGCACGCCGGAGTGTACATCTTCCTCATAGAAGGCGAAATAAAGGTAGACGGCACGATACTGTCCCGTCGCGACGGTATGGGAGTATACGAAACCGCCAGCTTTGAGTTGGAAACTCTGAAAGATTCGCATATCCTGCTGATTGAAGTCCCCATGTAAGACTTTTGCATAAAATAACAGCTAAACCGGAAGTTTGTGTAGCGTTTTTTGTAATATTGCGCTATAATTGAATCCGTACAATGAAACTTGATTATATCTACCATAGCGGCTTCGCGATTGAAGCGGACGGAGTGACGGTCATTATCGATTACTACAAAGACTCCTCGGAAGAGGAGCCGAACCGGGGAATCGTACATGACCGTCTGTTAAAGAAACCGGGGATACTCTACGTACTCTCCTCGCATTTCCACCCCGACCACTTCAACCGCGAAGTTCTTTCATGGAAGGAAGAACGCCCCGATATCCGGTATATCTTCTCCAAAGATATTCTGAAACACCGGCGTGCAACGGCGGAAGACGCCACCTATATCAATAAAGGCGACGTCTGCGAGGACGGGCATATCCGTATCGAAGCCTTCGGCTCCACCGATGTAGGCATCTCCTTCCTGATAGACTTACAGGGCGTCCGCCTGTTCCATGCCGGCGATTTGAACAACTGGCATTGGAGTGAAGAATCCACTCCCCAGGAAATACGCAAAGCCGAAGGCGACTTTCTTGCAGAAGTGAAAACCCTGCGACAAAAGGCTCCTCAGGTAGATGTAGCCATGTTTCCGGTGGACAGCCGCATCGGAAAAGATTATATGCGCGGTGCGGAACAATTCGTGGAACGAATAAAAACCACTATATTTGCACCTATGCACTTCAGTGAAGATTATCAGGGCGGCAACGCATTCCGTACTTTTGCCGAAAGCGAAGGCTGCCGTTTCCTTACAATCTCCCGCCGGGGTGAGAGTTTTGACATTACTAAATAAAACATAGCATTATGAAAAATTTGACACAAGTTCTTGTTGCACTGTTCTGCCTTTGCATGCCCGCCTTGCTGCACGCGCAAAGGGACGACAGCAAATATCTGGCCGGCGCCGTTCCGGAAGTGGACGGCAAAGTGGTATTTACCAAAGATTTCAGCATTCCCGGCATGTCTCAAGATACAATCTATTCCCGTCTGCTGAAGTGGATGGACGCGCGTTTGGCGAAGAATGAGAATAACAGCCGCGTGGTTTTTTCCGACAAGGAGAAAGGGCAGATTGTGGGCATGGGCGACGAATGGATTGTGTTCAGCTCCACGGCATTGTCACTGGACAGAACAAAAATTCTTTACCAGCTCACCGTTACCTGCCAGCCGGAGAAATGCATCTTTGAGGTGGAGAAGATACGTTTCAACTACCGCGAAGGAAAAGAAAAATATACCGCCGAAGAGTGGATTACCGATAAGTACGCACTGAACAAGTCCAAAACCAAACTGGTGCGCGGCCTTGCCAAATGGCGCAGAAAGACGGTGGATTTTGTAGATGACCTTTGCGTGGGCGTGACCGAGGCTCTAAGCGCCACTGTCGCCAAAGCTCCGGCAGAGGAAAAGAAAGAGGAACAGAAACAGAAAGAGACAAAAGCACTCGTCAACTCCGGCACAACGGTGATTACTCCCAAGACGCAGGTTACGGTAGAGACTCCCCAAACCGCTACGGCACCGGTTACGGTGACCGCACCTCAAACGAATGCGCAGGTTGCGCCGAACGCCTATAAGGAAGTTGCGCCGAACGCCATACCCGCCAACGCCATCCAAACCGGAAACGGCAAACTGGTTATCGTGATTGGCGAGGAACCTTTCAACATGACCATGATGACCGCCAATGCCGGCGGCTCGTTAGGCAAGATAGCAGGCGACAAGCCGGTAATCTTCACCATCCTGTCACCGGAACAGCCTTACGAACAGATGGAAGCGGCCGGGAACTATACCGTACGCTTCTACCCCAACGGGCAGACAGAGCCTTCCGTTATTCTGGAATGCAAGAAAGTTCCGTCACAAGCTCCGATAGAAGGCATGCCGCGCACATACATAGGCGAAATCCTGAAAGCGAAAATCAAATGAACCGATAATGTAAACCTAAATAAGTAACAGCAGTGGAAATAACAAGCAAATTTGACCATTTTAATATAAACGTCACCAATCTGGAACGCAGTATCGCTTTCTACGAAAAAGCGTTGGGACTGAAAGAACATCACCGGAAAGAGTCGTCGGACGGCTCTTTCACGCTGGTTTATCTCACCGACGGCAGCACAGGCTTCCTTTTGGAACTGACCTGCCTGAAAGAACATCCCCAAGCCTACGAACTGGGCGAGAATGAAAGCCACCTTTGTTTCCGCGTAGCCGGAGACTACGAGGCGATCCGCCAATACCACAAAGAAAACGGCTGGGTGTGTTTCGAGAATACCGCGATGGGATTATATTTCATCAATGACCCTGACGATTACTGGATTGAGATACTACCGGCCAGGTAAGTATGCGATATACCCCGATTTTACATTAATACTTAATACATCAACAACGTGAGTATAGAAGAAGCAATGATGGGCGGTATTGTTTTCAAAGGCAAGAAAGACAAGCCTAAAGAAGACAACAAGGTCAAGACCAAAGCCAAAAAGAAAACCTATATCACCGGACTGCATGGTTCCGGTGCGGCGAAAATGAAAGCCGAAATTCGCAGGAAACGCGCGAACAGGCATAAAAGAAAGTAAAAATAATTTTTCAGGTAAGAAGGTGTAAGTTCTCTCAAACAGAATTTACACCTTCTTTTCTTTATATCATACTCACCCGCATCACGGAAAACCATTATAAAATTATGCAATCCAAACGGTTTTTAGGCATATCGTACCGGAAAAGCCCCCGTTAATGAAAGAAAGTTAACAAAAAACTTTGTTTTTACGTTCTTATTATATATTTTTGATGCCGCAAACAAACAAATAACATTTTAAAAAGAAAGTGATTTTATCACAAGAGCATAAAAAAAAGCGCTACTTTTTTTTATCCAGAAGGATTGTAGTGTGTTTTCTTATATCAATAACTTTGAATAGCACCCATGCTCAGGTACAACGCGGCAAGAAAGACGATGCGAAAGCAGAATTGATATCTTTCAAAGACCGCTGGGGTATCAAGACGAATGCTGTCGACTGGTTATTGACCGTCCCCAATATTGGCGTGGAATTCGACTTAGGCAACACTATCCGAAACAAACACACCATAGGCGCCAATATAAAGTGGAACTGGAATACCTCGCAAAAGTACACCCCATCCCTTATTTTCAATGTATTCGACGCACGGGTAGAGTGGCGGCAGTATTTTCGTACCCGTAAAAGAGGCGGCATCACCAAAGACGCCAATCTGATGACACGCCTCAAGGAAACCGTATTCACCACGCAACGCAAGAATCCCCGCCAGGAACGCGCTTACTACTGGGGCGTATACGTCAACGCCGCCAGCTACAACTTCAAAATCGGCAAGGAAGGAAGGCAGGGTAACGCATACGGAGCCGGCATCAGCGTGGGCTATACCGCTCCGCTCTACGGCTACCGCAATAATTACATCGACCTGGAATTAGGCGGTTCCGCCGGACTGCTTTATACCTCGTACGATGTTTACACCCATGATGCGGAGAGCGGCTGCTACCCTCGCATAGCGGAGAAATGCAAGGGCGGGCACATCGTACCGTTCCCCCTGATAACGGATTTGCGCGTAGCTTTCGTCTATCGGTTCATGTCGGCGGGCAGCAAGTACAAAGAATCGGTCTACCGCCGTGTACAGTTGCGCGACTTCGCCCGTCAGGCGCTCAATGAAAAGATAAATAAGATGCGCGAGCGTATCGACTCCATCAACAACGCGATACGGAAACAGGGGTTCAGCCGTCCGGACAGCCTGCTCGGTAAGGAAGAACTGAAACAATGGAAGCTGATGCAGCAAGAGCGCAAAGAACTTGCCGCAAAAGAAGCCACCGACAAGCTGCGCAAACAGGTGGCCGACTCTCTGGGCATACAACTGAGCGACACGCTTACTTCCGAACAGGAAAAGACCCTGCGCAAGGCGCTGAAAGTACGTGAAGAACAATTGAAGCGGAAAGCCGAAACGCAAGATTCCACCAAGCTCGGCAAACGCGCCGCCAGAGAGGCAAAGCAGTCCGCCCAAGAGAAGAAAGAGAGGAAAAACAAGAAAGACTCCGGGAAAAAGAAGAAAAAGGACGGAAAGCCGGAAGCCGCGGCCGTCAAAGAGGAAAAAGGAGATGCCTCCGGTGAAGCTGCAAGGAAGGAGGATGAAGGATGAAGAACAAGACACTGACATATCTTGTCCTCAGCCTGCTGTGCTGCATGTCCGCCTGCACCTCGGTAGACCTCTGTCCAGAAGCGGAACACCCGCATATCACCGACATGCGGGTACGCCTCAACTGGGGCGACATCAGCAAAGATGAGATTCCGGCAGAGATGCACATCGTGGCAAGCCGCATCATAAACACCTGGCGTACCCACGGCATCATAGACACATCCGCAGACCCTGCAACAGACAATAATATCACCCTGCAACAAAGCTCTTCCGACAGCGGAACAGCCGTAACCGCCGCTTCCTCTTTTTACCTGCGCGGCGGCGAGTACAACATATTCGTTATCAACGAGCAGTATGCAGCCCCCCCCGTACAAACGGATGAAACGAAGCCCACTCCCATCATCAGCATAGACAATCTGGACAATTACATCCACGACAACCGGATAAGCGTAAAAGACCTGTATCTGCAAATCAGCAGCATGGGCGACGAGAAGCCCGGTATCGTAGAGGGCAACGACCTGCCCGACTTCAATCCCGACGACGAGTACCTCAAGGAGGTAAAGTCCCCCATCTTCTATGCGGTACAAAAGAATATAAACATCCAAACCGGGCAACCCACCGTTATGGAATTCGATATGCAACGCATCAGCCAGCGCATCAATATCATCTTCAACATCCGCACCGAGGGAAATATCAAAAAGGAAGACCTCTCCGCGCCCATCATCGAACTGTCCGGAACTTGCGGACGCTTCAACATCTCCGACGCCTGTTTGGACACCACCCGCCTATACCGGACGGTACATCAGGTGCAACCGGACGAATTTACGCAAACCGGCGAAGGCACTTACCGATGCGCAGTCCATTTCCATACCCTCGGCATCATCCCCAGCGCGGCCAAAGGGCATCTCAACGGGCCGGGCATCTTACAAGTGGCCTTGCAGGTGTCCACTCCCCAGTTGGACGCCGCCGGAGCACCGGTACTGGATGCGGACGGCAATCCCGTCAAGAACAGCCGTTACATCTACGGCGCCATCAATCCTTATGACGAGCTGACCGCGGCACAGCTTATCGAAGTGCGCGACGGCAAGACCTACCTGCGTTACAGCAAAGAAGACGTGAACATCGAGATAACAACTCCTTTGGTGATAAAGGCCGATAAGATAGTACCCAACGACACCGGTATGGGATGGCAGCCCCACGACCCTTCCAATCCGGATGACGACATAATAATAGAGATATAACCATGAAACGCCTGACATATAGTAATAAGATACATAAGCGGAAACGCCGGCATATGCTTGTCCTGCCCCTATGGTGTATGTTGCTGCTTGTTGCCAGTTGCGGTAATCTGTACACCGGTGACGAATCGCTTTACGACCCGAATCATCAGGACAACGAGGGCGACCGGACACAACTGCCCGTCATGGTAGCCTTCAGCGACCCTATATATAATGTACTGACGCGCGGTTCGGGAGTGCTGAACCCCGCGGACGAAACGAATTTCGGCCAACGCATATCCGACGGAACATTCTTTGTATACGCTTTCCGGCGCGACAACCCCAACGGCATGACCTATGCCCATCGGCGGGCGGAGGATGCCGACCGCCGTTATTGCCTTATCGACGGCAGCCTGGACGAAATCTCCGCCGAAGAGTGCGCCGCGCTGGGACTTACCGCCGAACAATGCAAGCTGCACGGCAAACGGGCAGCCTATGCCGGAAACGGCTCGTTCATCAATTGGAAAAGCTCCGGCTACATTCCCTATTATAACTTGCAGGAAGAATTCGACGCTTTCAACTTCTTCGCCTATTACTACGACAATGCAAAAACGGGCGAAGTAAAGCGTGAAGCAGACCGTATCTGTTTCGATGTCACGGTAGACGGTTCGCAAGACCTGATGTGCGCCGCAGCCTCCGACCTGAAAACGCTGATAGAGGATGTGGAGAACGGCCGGAAAATCGCCGCCGATTACAGCGAGCAGGCCGACCGGCTGAAACAGCTTGGCGCCGACGAGCGTCAACTGATGCGCAGTTGTTACTACGGCACCTACACGGCACGCCGAAATATCTGGCCTATCATCCGCATGAAGCATCAACTGTCGTACGTCAAGCTGAAATTCTACCCCGCGAGTAAAAGCACGGAAGACATCGTTTACATTACGGGTGTCTGGATAGAATGCGTCAACAAGGGCGTTTTCACGGTAGCGGCATCAGACCCCGCAAACATAGGCATCTACTTCCCGGCAGACGGAGAACGGGGCAAGATACCTGCACGCGACGCCGATGGGAAAGAAATTCCCTGGACCGACGCCGACGGGAACTCCCTCTACCCTATGCAGGTGAAAGAAGAAGACGCAAACAAGGAGGTAAACCAGCGCCCGGCGACAGACGGCGGCATATTCCTGCTACCGCCGGGCAACAATGCCAAACTCCTAATCAGCACGGTGTATTATCCCAACGACACTGCAAGCGAACCTTACGCCACTACTTTCAGCTATGATTTAAAGGATGCCGTGTACAACAAAGACGAGAACGGCGCCTACCTCTCCAGTGGATTTATGGGCGGACGCGAATACAGCATCAGCGCCTACATATACGGGCCGCAGGATATAAAACTGAACGTACAGGCTGCCTCGTGGGTGAACGGTGGGGATATAGAGATAGGAGAGGATGAATTATAAGAGCAAACAAACAGAGATTTATATATTTTCTTTTATTAATTAAATTTTAAATGATTATGAAAAAGCAATTTTTCTATGCAGCAATGGCTCTTGCAGTAATGAGCAGCTGTTCAAAGGACAATGATCCGGGTAATGGTAATCCGGAAGAGAACAATGACAAGGCAGTAATTGCACTGGGCGTAGACGTACCCACTGCTACAGTCAGTACCAGAGGTACAGGTTCTGTAGGCGATGTAGCGGGTGACCAAAACACATGGAACAGCCAAAAACTGTACATCTACATGGTAGATAGAGCTACAGGTTTAGAAGCTGAAGAAGGAGCCGATGGAGCAAAAACCAAGATTCTTGACAATGACGTTCTTCAGTTCAGAGCACCCAAAGCTGATGCCCAAGATAAAGGCAGCATCAGAATCTATAAAAGCTATACAGAAGATACAGATAACGGTGTAATTCAATATAAATATTACCCTACCAACGGTCAATATACATTCTATGGTTACCATATTGATGATGCAGAAAATGCCACTCCAAATATTACAGCAACAGAGAAGAAAGTAACAGGTGTTACGATCAATGGTACTCAAGACTTATTGGCAGCTAAAACCATAGACATGACTGCAAATGACGCCCAAACAGATGGAAGCTTCTATAAAGATATAGCCACTACGCTAACCACTGAATGGTCTGAACTAATGAACTACCAATTCGGTGCTCGTACAGCCCGTAAAGGTATTGTTCCTGTCTTGAAATTCGAGCACCAATTGGCACGCCTGAAATTCTTTGTAAGAGCCGGTAGCCAAAGTGCAGCAGGATATGAATACCAAGGAGGCTGGACAGAACGTAAAAGTAACGATGCTGCCGCTAAAACTCTTGGTATGCAAGTTACTAAAATCACTCTAAAGGATATGGCGAATGTTATTGATATGGATCTTACCACTCCTGTTTCTACAAGAAACGGAGCTGGTGCTGCTGACTTTGTAGTATGCAGCAAAGATGCTGCCAATAACAATAAGCTGGATCCCACAAAAGGTTTGATAACTCCGGTAGTACCTAAGTATCCTTATGGTGATTCAAATATTCCGGATGCATCAACTGATCCTGATGCCAAAGGAACTCAAGTCGGTGAACCCGTAATGTTTTTCCCAAATGGAGATATTGAATTATCCATAGACCTCAAGCAATATGTAGAAGATACTCAAGATGAAACAAACGGTAATACGATTTCATACAAAGAAGTTGAAAAAGCGGATAACAAGTTAACCATTGAAGAAGCTAAAATTTCAGCCGACACAAAAGAATTCAAGCCCGGCGCTTCTTACAACGTATACATTACCATCTACGGCTTCGAAAAGATTGAAGTTACCGCTGTCCTGACCGCATGGGAAAATGGTGGTGACATTGATGCCGACATTGAGGACGGAAAATAAGAGCCTGCCCCTCTAACGGAGACATCCCTTGACACAATCCAACTACCAACGGGTGGTACACTAAATACCAACCGTTGGTACTTGCAATACCAAAGCGTGGTACGGGAAGTACCAACCGTTGGTATAACGAATACCCAAGCATGGTACGAGAAATACCATCCGGGGAACATCAGAGAAGAACGATATGTTTAACCAATTACTCACTACAATCATGAAAAAGAACTTATGGATTCTGGCGGCCGCCCTTTGCATGACAGCCTGCTCGCAAAACGAGGATATCGTAATAGAGCAACCTGTTACCGACAGCGACTTCGAGTCGCCGGACGGACAACTGGTCATCCAACTGGGGGGAGTAGAGACCCGCATAGGAGCCAGTACCGCTGTAACGCGTGCACCATTGGACAAACTGCTTGACGGCACAACCGCCACTACGAATTTAGGAATCTTTGCCCTTGCTACCTATGACGCTACTACCGAAACCCCTATCACCGAGGAGAACAGAGCAGAAGCATGGGGTGGAGCGCCCAACTACGGTATTTTACTTAACAACATAAAGGCAGCAGTAACCCCATGGACTGGCGGAAAAACTCCGAATGGCGTAGCGAATCAAGATGTGCAAAAAATCTCATTATATAGCACAGATGGGGCTACAGCAGGTGCCGTCTACTACTATCCGATGCAAAAGAAATATGACTATACATTCTACGGCTATGCTCCCTATCAAGGCAATCAAACCATCAGTGCCACCAACCCGGAAATAACATTTGCCACTATCGATGGCTCACAAGACATCATCTGGCAAAAATCCGCAGCAGAACCAATACCCACCAACTCTATCTACCTGAAAAAGGATGTAACAAACGATACTCGGCTGACCGGCTATAAAGCCCAATACATTCGACAGTTGAAGTATCACTTTGAACTGAATCAAGATGCCGCCGCCAAGTTAACAGACTATCCGTGGATACCCAACATCAACTTTGAACACAAGCTGGCGCAACTGCGTTTCTCCATAATCCCTGCAGTAGACCAATCCACAGAAGACCAACAGTCCGTGTTAAACATGAAAGTGAAAGACATCACTATCAAAAGCCACGGCACAGTCGCCACTCTCAATATCTTGACCGGAGAAGTGACTTTTACCAACACAGAACCCTTGCTTATGAGGGGCGTATCCTATGACACCGGAAGCAATATCGTTTTTGGAGATGCAGAAGCCGACGCTGCCGGTATTCCTGTCCAAACATTCGATGGCAACAACTATACACTCAATGGCCAAACCAATGCAACTCCATGGGTACAAGGCTATCTGATGGTAAAGCCAGACATATCGGAATTTAAAATGGATGTCACTGTCATAGTACCCAATGCAGAAGGAACCCCAAAGGAATTGCTTGTAAGCGACATCCCCGTTACAGCTCCCGCTCCTCCCGCAGATTCGGGCAAAACCAACCCATTGTTCTACGCCGGCTATTACTATAATGTACGCATCGGCATTTTCGCTACCCAAGAAGTCAATGCCACCGCCACTTTGGGCACTTGGACATCGGGTGGAGATCCCATAGATGTACCCATAGACTAAAAAAACGGAAAGTATCTGAAAAAACAAGTAATGTGCAATGAGTAAAAAGAAAAACATATCGTACCTCTTCAGCCTCGCACTCCTGCTACTGGCAGGGTGCGAAAGCAACACCGCTACAGTCACTCCTCTCGAAGAGGAAGCTGTAGAAGTGCGGCTGAGAGCATCGGTGTGCACCATAGAGACTACCGTCAGCCGAAGCGTCATTGAAGGTACAACCTTGAAAGCAGGAGATACTGTAGGCATATTCTTGATGAAAGACAACCGATTCAGCACTTCTTACTTGCAGAATCTTCAATATAAATGCTCTGAAGACGGGCAACTGAAGTTACAACCGGAAGGGAGCAAAGTGTACTATCCACCCCAAGAAGATGTACTCTACCTGTATGGCTATTATCCGTATACGGAAGAAACCATTACAGACGAAAACGGCAAAATCCTCATTCCCGTAACCGCCGCCTTACAGACAAGTGAAGCAACGGATTATCTTTACGGGTCGGCAACCGGCACCAAAACTGAAGCGGCAGCCGCAACAGGTATCACCATCCCCTTAAATCATGCCTTGGCACGACTGCGCCTCAACATCACTACCAACCGTCCGGAATATACCGTTCAGACATATCCTATACTGCAAAGTATCAGTTTCACGACCCATGAGGGACAAAAAGGGAAAATGGACCTGCAAACAGGCATAATAACATCCGACAATCCGAACGCAGGAACAACCGTCAGCTCGGATTACCGCAGCAACACCGCTCCGCTCGGCATCGTTCCCGGAGAGTCCGTCACCCAAGAGTATCTGTTACTGCCTTACGACAGTACGGCCAGCGCTCTAAATCGTCTGGCATTCAGCATAAAAGAGCCCGACGGAACAACAGAGAAGGAAATCATCGTATTTGACGAAGCAGGCAACGGCACAGCCAACCCGCCAACCATCAAACTGGAAGCAGGCAAAACCACCACGCTCAACATTATATATACGCAAAGCATGGCCGCCAAAGTTTCCGTAAACGATTGGGACAAGGGTACGGAACACACCTTTCAATAATGCGGAACTTACAACCATCAATAACCCAAACGATAAACACCGATATGCCGAAAACCCATCACCATACACTTCTTCCAAGCAGTATCTTCTTTCTGCTGATACTGTGCAGCGTTCCTGCCCTGCATGCCCAGCAACTGGCGGTAAAAACCAACGGACTGATGCTTGCCGCCATGGCTCCCAACATCGGCTGCGAATTCGTTGTAGGCGAACGGAGCAGTATCGACATCTCGGCTTTCGGCGCAATCAACATCTACGGCAACAAAGCCAAAATGATAGGACTTCTGCCCGAATACCGTTACTGGTTCAACGGACGCCCCATGACACGGGAGTTTGTAGGAATAGCCGCCCTCGGCGTTTCCTACGACATCACATGGGGAGAGCGTATCTATCAGGGTGATGCCGCCGGCGCCGGAATCACGTTCGGCTACGCGCTGAATCTGAGCAGACGCCTCAACGTAGAGTTTTACGGCGGATTCGGCGCCGTATACTTCAAGCAAAAACAATACTACAAAAACGACAACATAGCAGACTACACCGACGGAACGGCACAAGCCAACGCCAACGGTTACAAACTATTGCCTATCAAGATAGGTGTCTCTGTGTCCTATATCTTCAAATAAAGAACAACCGCCATGAAACATTTCATCATAACATCAGCCGTTTGTCTTGCTATGATTTCATTTTCCGCATCAATCATGGCGCAGCAAATCTCCATCGTGTCCGGCAAAGTGCTGAACCTGCCCGAAGGCGAAAAGAAACCGAGGCCTTTCCCCATGGGCGAAACCGTGCGTATCTTCGCTTTCAACACCGTAGCCTCCGCACGCGATGCTCTGAAAGCGCTCGAAACCGGCGGTGGCGGGACACTGCTCTTCGATGCCGACGCCGTGGCAGGCGCCGACGGGTACTACGAAATACGCGTGGCGGAAAACGGCGCGCTTATCTTTAACGTGCAAATGAAAAACGAACTGCGCGAGGTAAACTACAAGCAGGAGATTAATGCCAACATCGACGGCGGCATCGCCCTTGAGGAAGTGGAAGTCGTGGCTGAGAACCCGAATCCGCAGCCCCGCCCCGTAGCCGGGAAAATAGTGGGAAACAAGCTGATTGTAAACAACTCGGTAGCCATTCCCAGCAATTACGGCGCTCCCAACCGCCGGCTCATCATGCAGCCTTACATCATGGACTGTACCACCGAAGAGGTGGTGAGCTACATGGACCCCACCGTTATGGATGGCCCCGAATACGGACTGACGCAAGACCGCCGCATGGCCTACGACATAAAGAACGACAAACTGGCGCCCTTCATCAATACCCGCCGCCAGCTGGATGCCACGCGCTTCAATCTGGACATCAACGACTCAGTGCCCGTGCCCGACCCCAGACGCATTTACAGCGTATTGTCCAAAGTTATTATAGCCGATTATACCCACTCCACTTACGAAGCGGAATGGAAAATGACTACCTGCAAAATAAAACGCCCTTTGCAGTTTCTGGAGTTCTCATTCCCCGATTTCGAATTAGACCCCGATAAATACAAAGAAACGCCCCGACGCGAACGCCGGAATACGGCGGGCAATATCTCGCTGACATTCCTCGTAGGCAGGGCCGAACTGGATCCGGCGGACTCTGCCAACGTGGTGCAGATGAATAAGTTGCAGGAAGACCTGATGGGTATCGTCAACGGCGAGGGCACCACGCTGAAAGAATTTAAGATTACCGGCGTATCGTCTCCCGAAGGACGCTATGCCGGCAATCTGGCGCTCGCCAAACAACGAACGGCTTTCGCTCTCCAAAAAATCACTTCGGTAATACCTGCCGCCAAATGGAGCCGGGTGTATAAGCATCCCACGGAAACGCGTGTCGCCACCTGGAATGAGGTAGCCTGCTTGCTGGAGCGGGACAGCCTCACCGCGGAAGCGCGGGAGATAAGGGAAATCACCGGGAAATACAAGAACCCCGATGCGCAATTTGCCGCCGTATCACGCCTGCCCTATTACTCCACCGTCATCAAAGAGCGGCTGCCCAAGCTACGTACCGTGCAGTACGAATACAAACATGAAATATTCCGTGAACTGAACCCGGACGAAATATTGGACAAATACTTGCACGACCCGCAATATGCCGACGGCAAGAAGTCATTCACACGCTACGAGTACTGGCATTTGTTCCAAATGATAAAAGAGCCGAAAGAAGCGGAGAAACTCTATCGGCGCGCTTACAGGGAGACAATGGCATACGACGCGAAAGGGAAAGAAAAACCGTGGATTCTGGCGGCCAACAACCTTGCCATAGCGCTGTTGCGCAGGGACACTTTCGATGTAGAGATACTGAAACCCCTGATTGACCTCAAACGAAAAGTGAACATGGTGGATTCGTTCAACGACGGCATCAGCATAACGAAGACCGAAGTAAACCCCGAAACAATCGTCGCCAACCAGCTCGCGATGTACATACGCGCCTATAACTTTGAAGAGGCCAGCATCCTTGCCGACAAGCTTCCCGACACCGAGCGTTTCCAGATGATAAAGGCGTTTGCCAACTGTCTGGGCGGCTACTACGACTACCGGGGCGCAGCCACCGTGAAAGAGGGTGAGGAACGCAAAAAGGTATTCAAAGCAGTGAAAGAGTCGTCACCGCTCAATAATATCGTAATGTGCATGGCCATGGAAACGGACAATTACAATAAAGAAGCGGAGAAAGCATTGGACGCGCTGCCCGAAACGGCCATGACAAAGTACATGAAGCTGGTAATTTACATCCGGGAAAAGAAACTGTATGAATGGAGCTACGATAACGCCCTGGATTTTGATGAAGCCTGCAAGAAACTGGAAGAAATCGTCAAACTGGATGAGAAATACTACAAAATAGCCGTTAATGACGGCGAAATCAGTAAAGAGTTTATGGAATATTACGACCAGGGTGACTGGAAACTTTATTAAACGGATATAGAGAGAGTTGAAAACCATGAAGAAGCTATCGATTATATTGATTGTATTGAGCATAACGATACCCGCCGCCTTTGCCCAGCAGCAAGGCAGCGACAATTCTCCCCGAACAGCGCATCCTAAAGATACGGTCAGCACAGGATTCGACGCTACCCGGCAGATGTTCCAAAAACGTTACCAGCATCCGGACGCCGTTCCTTTCGATACGTTATGGAAGAACAATGTGTATATCTCCTTGTTCGGCGGTATGGATAAAATGATTCCGCGCGGAAACACGGATTTCAATACAGGCCCTGCGGGCGGTATTGCCGCCAGCTGGCAGTTCGCTCCCGCGCATGCCCTGCGGGCTTCACTGCTCGCCGGTAACTTTTCCCGCAAAATAGATAACGAAACCTTAATGCGCTTCGGGTTGCAAGCGGACTATCTGTTAAACGTATCGTCCTACGTCAACGGCTATAATCCCGGACGTATCTTCGAGTTCCTGACCGTAGCGGGAGTCGGTTATCAACTGTCCTCGCTGGCCGGCAGGACGGAGCATGTGGCCGACCTGCACTTAGGTTTTCAGTTGAAGCTGCACCCTACCGCGCATGTGGACTTTTATCTGGAACCGCGCTTCACCATTATGAGTGACGGCATAGACCACTCTTTTCAAAAGAACTGGCATAAATACGATATGACCTACGGCGCGACAGTGGGCATGAACTACCGCCTGAAAGCATGGAAGCCTTTCGGCAAAATACGCATATTGGAAGGAAACCGCTTTTTGGACAATACCTTTGTCAGCGTTGCCGCAGGCGGACAGTTACAGGCTTCCCGCCTGACAAGCGAAATAGGATTGGTGAACTCCGTCGGGCCGCACATCAGCCTGTCCGCCGGCAAATGGCTGATACCCGCATTCGGCTTGCGGCTATCGGGATTCAAATCCTCCGATACCTGGCACAAAAAAGTAACCGCTTCTTCGGCAAGTTCCGCCGGTGAAGAATTCTATGAGATGTCCGCATATGCGGGGGGACGTCTGGAAGGTATGCTGGACGCCACATATTTCTTTAACGGCCGGCAGGTGAATCCCAAGTTTTCCGTCAATGTACTGGCCGGCGGTGAGTTGGGATATATCTTGAAGGAGAACGGTTATCGCCCCGCGAAAGGCGGATATACGGGCTTTACGGGCGGGGTGCAATTTAAATACAGGCTCTTTGGGGATGTCTCTTTGTTTGTGGAACCACGTACCAGCCTGGCATCGTATTCATTAAAGACCAGCGAAAAAGAAGAAGGAAGATATGTGGCCAAAAAGTTCACAGACAATCTGTACAGCATCAATGTAGGTATCGAGATACGGCGTGCCGACGAGGAGAACCGTATGGCACGCTCCTTGAACCGGGAACTGTTTCGACCTTCCTTCTTCGTGAGCGGTGCAATAGGTTTCTCCACCCCCATACAGATGAAGCGGTATGAACTGAAACGCTACTTTGGCTATCAGGCCATGATAAACGCGGGACGCATCTTTACTCCGCTATCGTCGCTCCGTTTAGGAGCGGACTACACGCCTCTTTCCACAGACCTGAAAGGGAAAACCGTGAAATATGATATGGCAAGCGGAAGCCTTGACTATATGCTGAATCTTACCAATCTGATGACGGGATACGACCCTGAACGCAAATACGACATACAGCTATTTGCCGGAGTAGTGGCATCCGTACGGATGCAGCATGAAAGCCGTTTCTTTATCGGTGGAGAAGCGGGACTGCACACCTCTTATCGAGTGAGCCGCCGCTTCAAAGTATTCCTCGAACCCAAAATCCGCATTTACGGAAAGGAACTGTTGATGCAGGATAACGTGCAGGGAAGCGACATCATGATGTCGCTAAATGTCGGAACAAGCTTTTCTTTCTAAAACCGGAAGCCGGAAGAAAGCTATTTCAGAAGTTCATCAATCTTCCTGACCAGAGAGGAGAACTCCTCAGGATTGTAAAGACGGGTAAGCATCACGATGCGCCCTTCTTTATCAATCAGCACATTACGGGTGATACCAGCCTGACGCAACGCATATTTGGCAAAAATATCAGCGCCCGGATCCAGTCCCAAGGGATAGGTAACCCCCGTGGACTTGCCAAAAGCGATGACTTTATTCAACGGTTCGTCACGGTCGATCCCCATTAACATGAAGTCCGGATCGGACTTATGCTTCTGCCATATATCTTTTTCGATAAAAGGCATTTCTTTACGGCATACGCCGCACCAACTGGCAGTGAATTGCAACATCACCACCTTGCCACGGAAATCGGAAAGTTTAACGGTTTTACCGTCCGTCAGCGTTACGGTAAAATCGGGAGCTGTCTGCCCCACTTTCACAATATAACCGGTACTATCCGCTTTTGCTTCCTGTGCCACAGCCGCTATGCCGCATAATGCAAACAGGCCGAGCAGCCATAATCTGAGTTGCTTCATCTTCTTCGCTTTTTAAATATTCATAAACAAATTTCCTGCCGCAAAAGAAGCTAATTAGCCATAAGAAAACAAATAGAGCATAAACTCTTTGCGAATATTTAACGCAGGCTGCTCCGGAACCTTATGCTCCGGAGCGCCATCCTTTAAATATTAGGTTTGATATCCAACTTCACAGGCTTAATCATGTTTTCCGGCTTCAGGATGGTATCCAAATCCTCTTTGGAAAGTATGTTGTGCTCCAGAACCAGTTCATAAACGCCTTTTCCCGTTTCGAGGGCTTCTTTGGCTATCTTGGTAGAGTTCTTATAACCGATAACCGGATTCAGCGCGGTCACCACACCGATACTATCGTGTACATAGCTGCGGCATACTTCCTCGTTAGCGGTGATTCCGTCGATACAGAGAGTACGCAAAGTATCGAATCCGTTCATCAGCAAATCGGCCGACTCAAAGCAACATTGCGCCATAACAGGCTCCATCGCATTCAGTTCCATCTGCGCGGCTTCACCGCTCATGGCTACACAAAGGTCATTGCCTATTACTTTGTAGTCTATCTGATTCATCACTTCGGGGATAACGGGGTTTACCTTGCCCGGCATTATAGAGGAACCTGGCTGCATGGCAGGAAGATTGATTTCTCCCAGTCCGCAACGCGGCCCGGATGCGAGCAGACGAAGGTCGTTGCATATCTTGTTCATCTTCACCGCCACTCTCCGCATCGCCGAAGAATAGCCTACAAGACAAGAAGTATCCGAAGTAGCCCCCACCAAATCAGCGGATAGCTTAACTTCCCATCCGGTAATCTTCCGCAAAGCCTTTACACACCGCTCCGCATATTCCGGCTCTGCCGTAATGCCCGTACCGATGGCGGTAGCTCCCATATTGACAGTGAGGAATTCTTCTGCCGCAAAGTTCAGGTTCTTTATCTCATCGCGTAAGATACTGGCAAAGCCATTGAACGTTTGTCCGAGTGTCATAGGTACAGCGTCTTCCAACTGCGTACGTCCCATTTTAATGATATGCCTGAACTCTTCTGCCTTGCGCTGGAACGCATCGATTAACTCCTCAAAGTGTTTCACCAGCTTGAGATGTGTATAGTACATTCCTATATGTATAGCGGTAGGATAAGCGTCATTGGTAGACTGTGAGCGATTGACGTGGTCGTTCGGCGAACAATATTGATATTCACCGCGTTTATGCCCCAGGATTTCAAGAGCGCGATTGGCGATTACCTCATTGGCGTTCATGTTGGTAGTGGTTCCGGCTCCGCCCTGAATCATATCTACCGGGAACTGTTCATGATGCTTGCCTTCAAGTATTTCCTTACAAGCTTCAAGAATAGCATCCGCCTGTTGTTCGGTAAGCAAGCCAAGCTCGAAGTTGGCAACAGCCGCTCCCATTTTAGTGATAGCAAGAGCATTGATGAACAAAGGGTATTCATTCAGATGAAATTTACTGATACGAAAGTTTTCGATACCTCTGAGGGTTTGTACTCCATACATGGCAGTTTCCGGTATTTCACGGCTGCCGATCAAATCACTTTCTGTGCGAGTTTTTTTTGATAGTTCTTCTTTCATAATATATATTTATTAACCATTTCTATAAGCGGTTACCAAAGAATAACCAAAGATAGCATAAAATGTTTTGTAAACACCATGCCTTATTATTAAGTTAACAAACTTTAATCACAAGTAAATATTACACATAATTCTATACTTAATATGACAAATTGTAAACCATAAGAATAAATCAGAAGTTTATCTATATTTAGTTAATATATGTTTTATTTAGAAAATATAAAGTAATACAGGCAACACATTTACCCCCTTTTCTTGTTATATAAAAGATATTTTCAGAAATTAGCCAATATTAAAGAAACGGAACAGCCTTTATTTAATTTTTAAATAACAAGTATATGATCTTACAATTATTATTTGTACTGACCGTTATTATCATAGGTGCGCGTTTAGGCGGCATAGGTCTTGGAGTAATGGGCGGTGTAGGCTTAGGTATATTGACTTTTGTATTCGGCTTACAACCTACCGCGCCACCAATCGACGTAATGTTGATGATTGCCGCCGTTATTTCCGCGGCTTCCTGTATGCAAGCGGCCGGCGGACTTGACTATATGGTAAAATTGGCGGAAAAGCTGCTACGCAAAAATCCGTCACAGGTTACTATCCTCAGTCCTATCGTAACTTATTTATTTACTTTCGTAGCAGGAACAGGACACGTTGCTTACTCTGTCCTTCCCGTCATAGCCGAAGTTGCGACAGAAACCAAAATCAGACCCGAGCGTCCGTTGGGTATTGCGGTTATCGCTTCACAGCAAGCCATCACGGCAAGTCCTATTTCGGCAGCCACGGTGGCACTGCTTGGCCTGCTCGCCGGATTCGACATCACTTTATTCGATATACTCAAAATAACGATTCCTGCGACGATTCTCGGCGTGCTGGTAGGAGCATTGTGCTCCATGCGTGTGGGAAAAGAACTGATTGACGACCCTGAGTATCAAAAACGCATGGCAGAGGGATACTTCGATGGCAGAAAGGTGAAGATTGATGACGTAAAAAACAAACGCCACGCCATGATTTCGGTACTTATATTCATCCTTGCTACCGCATTCATTGTTCTTTTCGGTTCGTTTGAGGGTATGCGCCCTTCTTTCCTGATTGATGGAAAAACAGTCACTTTAGGCATGTCCGCCATTATCGAAATCATCATGCTTACGGCAGCCGCCCTTATTCTGTTGGTTACCAAAACCGACGGAATAAAAGCGACACAGGGTTCTGTTTTTCCCGCCGGAATGCAGGCCGTAATCGCTATTTTCGGCATTGCTTGGATGGGCGATACTTTCTTGAATGGCAATATGGCGCAACTGACCGCCTCTATTGAAGGAATCGTGCGCCAGATGCCCTGGTTGTTCGGTATCGCTTTATTCGTTATGTCCATCTTGTTGTACAGCCAGGCAGCCACGGTACGCGCTTTAGTACCGCTGGGCATCGCTTTGGGCATATCGCCGTATATGCTGATAGCCATGTTCCCTGCCGTAAACGGATATTTCTTCATACCGAACTATCCTACCGTAGTCGCGGCTATCAACTTTGACCGCACAGGAACAACCCGCATCGGCAAGTATATACTTAATCACTCCTTTATGATGCCCGGTATTGTCTCTACGGTAGTTGCCATAGCGCTAGGATTGTTATTCATACAAATATTCTGAGATATTATACTTCAACCTATTTTTTAATTTAAACAATGTAAGTTATGAAAAAATTAGCAAGACTTAGTATGGTAGCCGTTATGCTACTGTTTTCTGCAGCAATGGCTTTCGCTCAACAAAAGCCTAATATTCATATCCTTGCCACCGGTGGAACCATTGCCGGAACCGGAGCGTCTGCAACCGCCACCAACTATACTGCCGGACAGGTGGCTATCGGCACTTTGCTTGATGCCGTACCCGAACTGAAGAATATAGCTAACGTAACAGGTGAGCAAATCGTCAAGATAGGCTCACAGGATATGAACGATGATGTTTGGCTGATTCTTGCAAAGAAGATTAACCAGCTTTTGAAACGCTCCGATATTGACGGTATCGTCATTACTCACGGAACCGATACAATGGAAGAAACGGCATATTTCCTCAATCTGACGGTCAAGAGCGACAAACCGGTCGTTTTAGTCGGAGCAATGCGCCCATCCACCGCCATCAGCGCCGACGGACCTCTCAACTTATACAATGCCGTTGTTGTGGCCGGAGCTAAAGAATCCAAAGGTAAAGGCGTTTTAGTGGCAATGAACGGAAGCGTACTTGGCGCCGCAAGCGTATTGAAGATGAATACCGTTGACGTACAAACATTCCAAGCTCCCAACGCAGGTGCACTCGGTTATGTTTTGAACGGTAAGGTTACCTATAATATGTCGTCCGTAAAGAAGCATACCACCCACTCCGTATTTGATGTTACCGATTTGAACTCACTTCCCAAAGTAGGAATCGTTTATAGCTATTCGAATATCGAAGCCGATATGGTTACTCCGATGCTGAGCAACGGCTATAAGGGTATCATTCATGCAGGAGTAGGCAATGGAAACATCCATAAGAATATATTCCCCGTATTAATGGATGCACGCAAGAAGGGTATTCTTGTTGTCCGTTCATCAAGAGTACCGACAGGTCCCACTTCTCTCGATGCGGAAGTAAACGATGCGCAGTATCAGTTTGTCGCATCACAGGAGTTAAATCCTCAGAAATCACGTGTTCTGCTAATGCTTGCATTGACCAAGACCAACGACTGGAAACAGATTCAAGAATACTTCAACGAATACTAAAAACAGATGGACATGATAAAGAAACTAACATTTATACTCCTGATAGCGGGTTGCGCACAAGGCATGTACGCTCAGAACACGGAGAAGAGTGAGAAGTTCCTTGAGAATAAAACCCTGTTTGAAGAACTTACCAACGTAAAGAAAAAACAGGATAAGTTCAACTTATTCCTCAATATGCAAGGCAGTTTCGATGCAAACTTCCGCGAAGGCTTTGAAGAAGGAGCTTTCAAAATGAGGCAACTTCGCATTGAAGCCAAAGGAAACATCAACAACTGGCTTTCATATCGGTACAGACAACGTCTGAACCGTTCGAATGACAGCAGCGGAAACATCGATAATCTTCCTACCTCCATCGACATTGCCGGAATCGGCGTGAAACTCGGAAAAGGTTTTTCTATCTTTGCCGGTAAACAATGTGCCGCATACGGTGGTATCGAGTTCGACCTGAATCCTATCGAAATATACGAGTATAGCGATATGATTGAGAACATGAGCAACTTCATGACCGGTTTGAATATCGGATATGATATCAACTCCAACCAGCAGTTGAACCTGCAAATCCTGGACAGCCGTAATGGTTCTTTCAGCAAAACATACGGAGTTGAAACCGAAGATGGAGAGCTCCCTACAATAGAATCGGGCAAACTTCCGCTTGTGTATACCCTGAACTGGAACGGTAATTTCAATGACGTATTCAAAACACGCTGGTCTGCTTCCGTTATGAATGAGGCTAAAGACAGGAATATGTATTATTACGCATTCGGTAATGAATTAAACTTGAATAAGTTCAATATGTTTCTCGACTTCATGTATTCAAGAGAAAGTATTGACCGTAAAGGAATCATGACGGGAATTACAGGCAGCATGGAAGGTCACAACGCTTCCGATGCCGGGTATTTTTCAATGGTAACCAAGTTGAACTATCGCTTCCTGCCCAAATGGAATGCTTTTGTAAAAGGAATGTACGAAACAGCATCTCTTACCAAGCAACAAGGAGATTTAGAGAAAGGCAAATACCGTACTGCATGGGGCTACTTTGCCGGTGTGGAGTTCTATCCCATGGATACAAACTTACACTTCTTCCTTACTTACGTAGGACGCTCCTATGATTTCACAGCTCGCGCCAAAGCGCTTGGACAAGAGAATTATTCCACCAACAGGGTATCGGTAGGATTCATCTATCAGTTACCGATGTTCTAAATATCTTCTTATAATATAAAATAGCCGGCATAACTTTATGCCGGCTATTTTATATTATAAGAAAAACTCCGAAATATCACATTCGGATATTTCGGAGTCTTCTTTGAGGTTCCTGGCGGATTCGAACCGCCGTACACGGTTTTGCAGACCGCTGACTAAGCCACTCATCCAAGGAACCAATCTTTCTCGTTTGCGGATGCAAAGGTAGTACATTTTTTGGAACTACCAACTATCCGCAACAATTTTTCTTTATTTCTTTTCTCTCATCACTGCACTCGGAACGTTTCTTCTCGTACAACCGCTTTAATTCACAGCCAGTTGCACAATTCTCACAAGGATTACGTTTTTCCTTCACTTTACGAAAAAAAAGATAAACACTCTGCCCTATACGGACAATGCACAACAACAAGATGAGAGCTACCGCCCAATTCTGCCAATTATTCATCCAAATAATCCTCCTATCTGATAAATGGCAAAGGACACTACCCATGCGAGTGCAGTAGTGTACACAGCCGTAAACAAAGCCCACTTCCAACTACCCGACTCCCCCTTAATGGCTGCCAACGTAGCAATACATGGAAAATATATCAACACAAACACCATATAGCCAAAGGCTACCAACGGCGTAATCGGAATACGTTCGCCCAAGCTCACAGCATCAGCTTCGGCATCATCCGCATATAGCACTCCCAACGTACTCACCACCAATTCCTTGGCTCCTACTCCGGAAAGAATACCGATTCCTAACTTCCAGTCAAAGCCCAACGGCTCTATCACAGGCTCTACAGCCTTACCTATCCTACCGATATAAGAATTTTCCTGCTGTTCCGCCACATCCTGATACGCATCATGATTAGGATAATACCCCAATGCCCATATCACAACTGAAGCCACCATAATAATACCGCCCATTTTGCGCAGATACTGCGCGCCTTTTTCCCATGTATGGCGGAAAATGGACTTGGATGTCGGTATACGGTAAGGGGGAAGTTCCATTACAAACGGCGTATCGTCTCCTTTCACCAGAAAACGGCAGAAAAGCCGCGCCATAACTACCGCCAGCAAAATTCCGATGGCATAGATTGCTAACAATACCAAACTGGCATTGTTCGGAAAAAATGCTCCTACTAACAGTAAATAAATAGGCAGGCGTGCACTGCACGACATCAGCGGATTAATGAGCATGGTTACCAACCGGCTCTTTCGGTTTTCGATGGTACGCGAGGCCATAATAGCCGGCACATTACAACCGAATCCCATAATCAGAGGAATAAAAGATTTGCCATGCAGCCCCATTTTATGCATTATCTTATCCATAATGAAAGCCGCACGCGCCATATATCCGGAATCCTCCATTAACGATATAAAGAAATATAGAATCAAGATATTAGGCAAGAAGACAATCACCCCGCCTACACCGCCGATAATACCATCGACCAACAAATCTTTCAACGGACCTTCAGACATATTATCACGCACCAAATCTCCCAATGCCCCAACCAGCCATTCAATACCTTGCATGGGATAATCTCCCAGTATGAATGTTCCTTCAAACATCAGATACAAGAACAGGAAAAAGATAGGGTATCCCCATACACGATGTGTCACAATGGAGTCTATCACGCGTGTCGTACGTGCCGTATCCTCATGATTGTCCACATAAGTTTCACGCAGAGCACCGGAGATAAAACCATATTTGGCATCCGTAATGGCTTGCTCGCTATCCTCGTTTATCGCATTGCGCAGACGTTGCTCCTCACGATTGCGGACTTCAAGAATCTCTTTTCCATTAGGAAATTCCTCTACCGTACCCTCTAAGTCATCATCATTTTCCAGCAGTTTGATAGCCAGAAAACGGGTAGAGTATTTATAGCGTATGTTCTCGTTGACACTGATAACCCGTTTCACCTCCTCAATACTCCGCTCCAGTTCCGGTCCGTGATTAATGTGGATGTGGCGATAAAAGCCCACCGGATGCTCCTTTTCCTCTTTATGAGTACCAAAGTCATGGTCGGGTACATATTCCTTATGCCAGTTACGCAGGTCATTCAAAATTTCGGCACGCACCTTGCCTTTCTTATCCAGGAAGTCACCGCCTTCATAAATATCGATGATAACATGGAACAGTTGTTCAATCCCTTTTCCGGTACGGCTGATAGTAGGCAGCATCGGCACGCCGAACAGCTGGCCGAGTTTTACATAATCCAACGTATTTCCGCTCGCTTCCAGCTCATCGTACATATTGAGCGCAATAACCATACGTACATTCATGTCAATCAGCTGGGTAGTGAGATACAGGTTACGCTCCAAATTGGAAGAGTCCACTACATTGATAATGATGTCCGGAGTTTCGTTGATAATGTGGTGGCGGACATAAATTTCTTCGGGAGAATAAGCAGAAAGCGAATAAGTGCCCGGCAAGTCCACGATGCGGAAGTGATAGCCCTGAAAGTCGAAATAACCTTCTTTAGCATCTACGGTGACACCGCTATAATTTCCCACGTGCTCATGCGAGCCCGAGGCTATATTGAAAAGAGATGTTTTACCGCAGTTGGGATTTCCTACCAAAGCCACATTGATGGTACGACGCTTTCCCAAAGCAATGCGTTTCAGTTCTTCTTCTCCCAAACGCATATCTTCGCTCAGCCCTTTATGATAATCGAGTTGCACGGCTTCCCGGCACATTTCCTTTTCGCCGACGATTTCAATCATCTCGGCTTCCTGGCGCCGCAAGGAAATTTCGTATCCCATTACCTTATACTTAATAGGATCTTTCAGAGGAGCATTCAGCAACACCTCTACGGTTTTTCCCTTGATAAAACCCATTTCTACAATTCGCTTACGGAAACCGCCGTGTCCCAGCACTTTAACGATTACACCTTTTTCACCGGTTTTTAATTCGGATAAACGCATAGTCTTTCTGCCTTTCTTTATTTTTGCCGCAAAGATAAAAGATAAGTTCATACAGCACAAATAATTTAGAATGTTTTTAAATAAGAGACATAAAGGAAAACAACGTTTCTGCACAGAAATAATAAAATTCAAGAAGAAACATGTATATTTGCCCCTATGGAAAAGGAAAGAGTAGCACGATATATCAGCCAGAAAAAGCTTTTCATGCCTGCGGACAAAATACTCGTCGCCCTAAGCGGCGGTGCAGACTCCGTTGCTCTATTGTGCTTACTGCAAACGTTGGGTTATGAATGCGAAGCCGCACATTGCAATTTCCACCTTCGCGGTGAAGAATCCGACAGAGATGAGACATTTGTCCGCCAATTATGCGCGAAGCGACAAGTTCCGCTACACACCGTCCACTTCGATACTTTACGTACCGCCGAAGAACGACACATCTCCATCGAAATGGCGGCAAGGGAGCTGCGTTACGAATGGTTCGAGAAAATACGGACAAAAAGTAATGCCAACGTTATCGCCGTAGCTCACCATCAGGACGACAGTGTGGAAACCCTTCTGCTGAATTTAATCCGTGGCACAGGTATCAACGGACTACGGGGAATACGCCCCAAGAACGGACACATCGTACGCCCCTTACTCTGCCTGGACCGTAACGAAATCATCAACTACCTGAACCGTATAGGACAAGATTACGTAACGGACAGCACCAATCTGCAAGACGAATATACCCGCAATAAAATACGCCTAAACCTGCTGCCGATGATGCAGGAAATCAATCCGTCCGTCAAAGAAAGTATTCTCAACACCGCCGAACATCTGAACGAAGCGTCCGCCATATATAAAAAAGGAATAGAAGAAGGAATACAACGGGTACGGACAGCAAAGGGAATACACATCGGTACCCTGATACATGAACCCGCCCCCAAAACATTATTGTTTGAAATCTTATATCCGCTCGGCTTCAATGCAACTCAAGTTGAAGATATATGCCGGGCGTTGGAAGGACAACCGGGAAAAGTTTTTACCTCAGGGCATTGGCGTGTAGTGAAAGACCGTGAATATCTGCTGATTGAAACCTGTCAGCAAGCCACACAACCCACTTTAACCATGGAAGAGCGTATTCTTACCCCGGACTTCATCATTCCCCGAGACAAAACAGTCGCCTGCTTCGATGCGGATAAACTCATGCTTCCCCTATCTCTGCGGCTTTGGCAGAAAGGAGACTATTTTATCCCGTTCGGTATGAAAGGCAGAAAAAAAATAAGCGACTACATGACCGACCGCAAATTCTCCCTCCTCCGCAAAGAGCAGCAATGGGTATTATGTTGCGGCAACGACATTATCTGGCTGGTAGGCGAAAGAACAGACAACAGATTCCGGATAGACGAAAACACCCGGAAAGCGTTAATCATAAAAGTGACTGCTTAATCCGCACGCTTGAGAAAACAAATACAATCCGCCTGAAGCTACAAGATAATCCTGTCTTCTTTCTGTCTTTTAAAACAGTCGGCAAGCAAAACTGCAAACGGCGTATCGAAAGTACGGGCTTTTTGCGGACAGCCCTTTACACAAGCGCAGCAACGAATACACTTTTCCGCATCAGTATTGCACTCATCACCTTTCGCAATAGCACCTGCCGGACAATGTGCCGCACAATACCCGCAGTGATTGCAAAGCTCCGCATCGACTGCCGGAATACGGGGCATAGGCACACCGCTTTTACGCAGCTTCACCACTTTCCGCAAAAAACGGAATAACGGGAAAAACGCCTGACGGGGACGTTGAATACGGCTCACATTGACAGCGTATAACTTATCCATATCGGCAGCCGCTTCTATTTTAGTCCTTATTTTAGCGCCGAAAGTTTCCGCAAATTGCAAATCATCTGCGTCCGGCCGCCCCACAGCTATAGGATTTTGCTCCGTACTATACGAATGTTCGCCTACAAACGTAGCGCCGGCAATCACTTTAAATCCCCTTTCCGATGCAAATGCGTCCAGTTCTGCCAATGCTTTTTCATAGGCACGATTACCATATACGACCACCAGCACCGCCGGAGCGCCGGAAGTATGAATGTCTTTCATCCGCTCCAATGCCAAAGGCGCCACTTTTCCGCCATATACAGGAACTGTAATCACTGTCAAGGTGTTTTCGGGAATTTCAAGCTTATCCACCGGACGCAACGTCAAGTCTGTTTTTGTGATTTCGGAAATGCTTGTACCGCGAACAATTGCCTCGCCTACTTGTTTAGAGGTATGGGTAGGTGAGAAAGTAATCAAATGGACTGCGTATATATTCATAAATCTATGTTCTTGATAATAATGAAGCAAAGATAAACTTTTAAAATTAAAAAAAAGACGATTTATTTATGAAACCAAAAATAATTATTACCTTTGCACCGTTGAAACATTCTGTAACTCCTTACTGAGGTGAGGATTGTTAGTCAGATTTCCGGTTCAATAATAAATATCCCTATTAAATCATAATTTACAAGGTAGACTTACCAAATAAGTAAAAACCATTCACACATATACTGTATGTATAATATTATTCAATTAAACGACAAGAATTTGTCGGAATTGCAAGCTATTGCCCAAGAGTTGGGTATCAAAAAAACAGACTCTCTCAAAAAAGAAGAACTCGTTTACAAGATACTTGACGAACAAGCTATTGCAGGAGCAACCAAGAAAGTAGCAGCCGACAAATTAAAAGAAGAACGTAAAGGGGACAAGCAAAAACGTTCTCGCGTAACGGTCAAGAAAGAAGGAGCCGACAAGGTGTTCACAGCCAATAAAAACGGTGATCTTACAAAAGGCAAAGCCGAAGAGACACCTGCCGTACAAACTCCCGTACAAGCGGCAGAGGCAGCTAAAGAACCGGCTGTTGCCACAGCTCCCGCAGCAGAGGCTGAAGCTCCCAAACGCAAACCGGGACGCCCTCGCAAAGTAAAACAAGAGGCCGCTCCCGTAGCGGAAGCACCTAAAAAAGTAGCTCCGGCAGAAACAAAAGCAGAAACTGCAGAACCGAAAAAAGCAGAACCCAAGAAAGCCGTCGCAGCTCCCCAACCTACACCGGATGAAAGCCCTATCTTACCGGAAGTGGAAGACGACTTCATTCCCATCGAGGATTTACCAACCGAAAAAATAGAATTACCGTCGGAGCTCATCGGCAAATTTGAAGCCACCAAAGCGGAAACTCCCGTTCCTGCAGCAGAGCAACCGCAACAACGCCCCCGTCTTCGTCTCCGCGACAATAATACACCATACAACAACAATCGTAACAATAATAACAACCAGCGTCCTGCACAACAGCAGCAACGTCCTGTACAACAACAGAACAATACCGAAAACTATGTCGCCCCCGAGCGTAAGCCGGCAGCAGAGCGTGAAAAGGCATACGAATTCGACGATATACTCACAGGGACCGGTGTATTGGAAATCATGCAGGACGGCTATGGTTTTCTGCGTTCATCCGATTATAATTACCTTTCTTCCCCTGACGATATTTACGTTTCACAATCACAAATCAAGCTGTTCGGCTTGAAGACCGGTGATGTAGTGGAAGGTGTTATCCGTCCGCCTAAGGAAGGCGAGAAATACTTCCCGCTGGTAAAAGTATCCAAGATTAACGGACGCGACCCGGCTTTTGTACGCGACCGTGTGCCGTTCGAACATCTTACCCCGCTTTTCCCGGACGAAAAATTCAAGCTTTGCAAAGGCGGATATTCCGACTCCATGTCGGCACGCGTAGTAGACCTCTTCGCTCCTATCGGTAAAGGTCAGCGCGCATTAATCGTAGCACAGCCCAAAACAGGTAAGACTATCTTAATGAAAGATATCGCCAACGCTATTGCAGCCAATCATCCGGAAGTATACATGATTATGCTGTTGATTGACGAACGCCCGGAAGAGGTTACCGACATGGCCCGTACCGTAAACGCAGAAGTTATCGCTTCTACTTTCGACGAACCCGCAGAGCGCCACGTAAAAATCGCAGGTATCGTATTGGAAAAAGCCAAAAGAATGGTAGAATGCGGACATGACGTCGTTATCTTCCTTGACTCTATAACACGTTTGGCACGTGCCTACAACACTGTCTCCCCGGCTTCGGGCAAAGTGCTGTCCGGTGGTGTGGACGCCAATGCACTGCATAAACCGAAACGTTTCTTCGGTGCCGCCCGTAACATTGAAGGCGGCGGTTCGCTGACCATCCTTGCGACGGCGCTGATTGATACCGGCTCTAAAATGGATGAGGTTATCTTTGAAGAGTTCAAGGGTACGGGTAATATGGAGTTGCAACTCGACCGCAACCTCTCCAACAAGCGTATCTTCCCGGCTGTCAATATTGTCGCTTCCAGCACTCGCCGCGACGACTTGCTGCAAGATAAGCAAACGCTGGATCGCATGTGGATTCTTCGCAAGTATCTTGCCGACATGAATCCGATAGAGGCAATGGACTTCGTAAAAGACCGTTTGGAAAAGACCAAAGACAACGACGAATTCCTGATGAGTATGAACGGTTAAACTCTTACACGAAAGAGAAAACCTATAAGACATAAAAGCAAACTCTAAAAAAGAGCGGAATAGTACAATCTATTCCGCTCTTTTTTAATGCTATTATAATGAGAAGAATAAAAAAGTAAAAGTATAAAGAATCAACATGATTTTAATCTTCCTATTGTTTGAAACGGATATATTTTACGCTTCAAAACAATCTACCGCCAAACCGTAATAATATTCTGCCCTTAAAAGAAGGCAGTTACAGGTATTTTTTGTACTTTTGCGCCTCAATAAGAGTAATTTGTAATTTAGTAATTGTAATTAGATAATATGTTCGATAATTTAAGCGAGAGACTTGAGAGGTCGTTTAAAATTTTGAAGGGTGAAGGTAAAATCACCGAGATAAATGTGGCAGAAACGCTGAAAGACGTGCGTAAAGCACTTCTGGATGCCGACGTAAACTATAAAGTTGCCAAGAGTTTTACCGATACCGTTAAGGAGAAAGCTTTAGGACAAAACGTGCTGACAGCCGTAAAACCCAGCCAGTTAATGGTAAAAATCGTACACGATGAGTTGACGCAACTCATGGGTGGCGAAACTGCGGAAATCAATATCGATTCCAAGCCGGCTGTTATTTTGATGTCCGGTCTGCAAGGTTCCGGTAAGACAACTTTCTCCGGAAAGTTGGCACGCATGCTGAAAACCAAAAAGAACCGGAAACCTTTATTGGTAGCCTGTGACGTTTACCGTCCCGCCGCTATCGAACAGTTGCGCGTACTGGCAGAACAAATCGAAGTACCCATGTACTCCGAACCGGACAGCAAAGACCCGGTAGCCATAGCCCAAAACGCCATACAGGAAGCCAAAGCAAAAGGGTATGACCTCGTAATCGTCGATACAGCCGGTCGTCTGGCCGTAGACGAGGAAATGATGAACGAGATCGCTGCAATCAAAGCCGCCATTAACCCGAACGAAATCTTGTTTGTGGTAGACTCCATGACCGGACAGGATGCCGTAAACACAGCCAAAGAATTCAACGAACGTTTGGACTTCAACGGCGTGGTATTGACCAAGCTGGACGGTGATACCCGCGGCGGTGCCGCCCTTTCCATCCGTTCCGTAGTAAACAAGCCTATCAAGTTTGTCGGAACCGGTGAAAAGCTGGACGCTATCGATCAGTTCCACCCTGCCCGTATGGCCGACCGTATTCTCGGTATGGGTGACATCGTGTCACTGGTAGAGCGTGCGCAAGAGCAATATGACGAAGAAGAAGCCAAACGTCTGCAAAAGAAAATCGCGAAGAATCAGTTCGACTTCAACGACTTCCTGAGTCAGATTGCGCAAATCAAGAAAATGGGTAACTTGAAAGAGCTTGCTTCCATGATACCGGGAGTCGGCAAGGCCATCAAGGATATCGACATTGATGACAATGCTTTTAAGAGTATAGAAGCGATTATCTACTCCATGACTCCGGAAGAACGCAGTAATCCTGCCATTCTGAACGGTTCGCGTCGCCAACGCATCGCCAAAGGTAGCGGAACGAACATTCAAGAAGTAAACCGTCTGCTGAAACAGTTCGACCAGACCCGTAAAATGATGAAAATGGTGACCGGCAGCAAAATGGGTAAAATGATGCCGAAGCTGAAAAGATAAGAAGAAACTCCCCGCATATACCTCCCGCTGATTTCATATATTAAATGAAATCAGCGGGATTTTTGCTTTATTCGGTTATTTGCTCTACTTTTGCGAATAATGCCATGCAAATAATAACTAATACGATATATTGAATATGACACTAATTGACGGAAAAGCAATTTCCGAACAGGTTAAGCAGGAAATTGCAGCAGAAGTAGCTGATATAGTGGCACGCGGCGGAAAGCGCCCTCACTTGGCAGCTATCCTTGTGGGACACGACGGTGGCAGCGAAACCTATGTAGCAGCCAAAGTAAAAGCTTGTGAAGTATGCGGATTCAAATCCTCGCTAATTCGTTATGAGGCGGACGTAACGGAAGAAGAGTTACTGGCGAAAGTGCGCGAACTGAATGAGGATGCGGATGTAGACGGTTTTATCGTCCAGCTGCCTTTGCCCAAACATATCTCGGAACAAAAAGTGATTGAAACCATCAACTACCGCAAAGATGTGGACGGCTTTCATCCCATCAATGTAGGGCGCATGTCCATAGGACTGCCTTGCTACGTTTCCGCAACTCCCAATGGTATTCTCGAATTACTGAAAAGATACGAAATAGAAACCTCCGGAAAGAAATGCGTTGTACTGGGACGCAGCAACATCGTAGGCAAGCCCATGGCTGCCCTTATGATGCAAAAAGCTTATCCGGGCGACGCCACGGTGACCGTTTGCCACAGCCGCAGTAAAGACCTGGTAAAAGAGTGCCAGGAAGCCGATATCATTATCGCAGCTTTGGGACAACCCAACTTCGTAAAAGCGGAAATGGTAAAGGAAGGCGCAGTCGTTATCGACGTAGGTACCACCCGCGTACCGGACGCAACCAAGAAATCCGGCTTCAAGCTGACCGGTGACGTCAAGTTCGATGAAGTCGCTCCAAAATGCTCATTCATCACCCCCGTACCCGGTGGCGTAGGCCCGATGACCATTGTCTCTTTAATGAAGAATACACTTCTGGCAGGCAAGAAAGCTATTTATCAATAATAAGGATGATGAAAACACTCATCGCCCTTATCTTTCTACTATATAGCGTAGCCCTTTCCTCACAGGAAAGGATTACGCTATTATTTGTAGGAGACTTAATGCAACACCGGGCGCAAATAGACGCCGCCCGTACTTCCGACGGAACATATGATTACTCCTCTTATTTCTCCCTCGTAAAGGAAGAAATCTCTCGTGCCGATATTGCGATAGGCAATCTCGAAGTAACTCTCGGTGGAAAACCCTATCGAGGCTATCCCGCTTTCAGTGCGCCCGACGAATATCTGCAAGCTATCAAGGATGCCGGATTTGATGTTCTTCTCACAGCAAACAATCATTGTCTGGATCGCGGCAAGACAGGGCTGGAACGAACCATCACACAAATCGACTCCCTCTCCATACCCTATGCAGGCACTTACCGGAACGCTACCGAACGTAAACAACGCTATCCTCTTTTCATCCGGAAAAAAGGTTTCTGTATAGCCATACTCAACTATACTTACGGCACCAATGGAATCAAACCATCCGCACCCAACATCGTCAATTACATCGACAAAGAAACAATTCTAAAGGACATCCATAGCGCCCGGACCGTACACCCGGACGCCATTATAGCCTGTATGCATTGGGGAGAAGAATATCAATCACTCCCCAACCGCGAGCAACGCGAACTTGCCGGCTGGTTACTGGAACAGGGAGTAACCCATATCATCGGTTCGCATCCGCACGTAATCCAGCCTATGGAATTACGCACGAACGGCAATCAACAACATGTCATCGTCTATTCCTTAGGAAACTTCATTTCCAACATGAGCGCTGCCAATACAGACGGCGGCCTCATTTTTACGCTGCAACTTGAGAAATATCCTCTCCCCGAGCCCATCCATCCATTGCAAAACAATTTAAGCTATTCACCGTCGCTCGAACCTTTTGCCCTTTCTTTTCCGTTCGCCCGTGTCGTCCAGTGTGGATACACCTTAGTATGGACCGGCCGCCCTGCTCTCACCAGAGAAAAAAATTACATTTTATATCCCTCCCATACACCGGTGGACAGCTTACCGAAATCAGCCCGTAACCGCTTGAATATCTTTATGAAAAACTCCCGAAAGCTCCTATCCCGGCACAATATAGGAATTTATGAGAATAACAAATAGCTGTTTTTTATTGAAAATATTCATCGAAATATTTGTAATATCAAAGATTATCCCTATCTTTGCACCGCATTTAAGAAATGCAACAACATGGTGACTGTAGTTCAGTTGGTTAGAGCGTCAGATTGTGGTTCTGAATGTCGAGGGTTCGAGTCCCTTCAGTCACCCAAAGAAATCCTTAATAATCCATAGATTATTAAGGATTTTCTTTTTTCTCTCACGGAACAAATTAATCCGTCCCGCAAGACGTTTTTTTCATTCTGCGGGACGGATTTACTCAAATACCACAATGATTTTTTATCCCTCTCGCTATTCTGCTTCCATACTATAAAGAATAAAAAAAGTCCCGCAAATCTCAACGACTTACGGGACCCCAGAATAAACAGAACTCAGGACACCTTTCGGCATCCCTCAATAAAGTTGCGGACAACAGGGCAGATGTACCCAAGATTTGCTTCCTACACCGATTTCAGAATCAACGCCTATGATCCCACCCATACTCTCTACAATAGACTTGCATATCGATAACCCCAAACCAGTCCCCTGTGCAAAAGAGTCGAGCTTTTCAAATCGGTCAAAGATCGTAGAAAGTTTATCTTTAGGTATTCCACACCCTGTGTCAGTTACACTCAATTTCAACTCCTGTTTATTTATCTCATAAGATATATCTATTATATCCTTTGCTTGTACATTTCATGGCATTAGACAAAAGATTATCCAATACTTGTTTTGCACCGCAAAGGAAAGCATTTCCCTATGAAGTATCCTACTTCAATAACCCCTACTATAAAAAATTGTCCTAAAGTTAATAAAGAAAAGTCCTACAATACTGTATAACAACGGTTTATTATTCCATCTCCATTTGAACCTTTTTAAATTCAGAAGGCGTCATACCCGTTTTACTCTTAAACAGATTGTGAAAAGTCGGCATGCTATTAATGCCGGAAGCCTCTGCTATGGCGCGTAAAGTATACTCGGGATGCTCTTTCAACAACTGTATGGCATGATTCAAACGCAGCTCATTGATATAGCCATTCAGATTGGTTCCCGTATTTTCTTTTATCATTTTGGCAAAACGGGTATTATTCATGTGCGCCATTCTCACCAAATCTTCTCTTGACAAATCGGCGGAAAGATAAAGCTCATCTTTCCTTATCAGAGAATCCAATTTCTGAAAGACCAGTTTATTGATTTCATACTCCTGGCCGGCATCGGAAGATTCCGTATCCAGTTCATGATGTGGAAGAAGCGGCTCGGTATCTCCCGATGACTGCTGTTTCTTCTTCTGCGCGGAAAGTTCCTCATTGATATACTTCATCAATGCCCTGTTCTTATCCTTGATATTCCGATTCTGCAACCACACTTTCCATAGGAAAAACAAAGCCAGCAGCACCAAGATACAGATAAAAATCAAAGAGACAGTCCTTATTCTTAATTGGGAAGCCTGCTCCACAATATGCGCTTCTTTCTCATCGACATCGTATAAGGTGTCAAGCTCCAATGCGGCATTCGTCTTTTCACGCTGATGTATACTGTCAGTCACAGCAATAAAAAGGGCGCTTAACTCAGCGGCCTGCTTGTACTCTCCCAAACCGGTATAAGCCATTATTTCTTTGGACAAAATACCACGGTACTGATAATTGATGGTATCCTGTTCCCTGAAAAGCTCTTTCAAGTCACGGCAATTATCCAGTATCTCCCGATACTGTCCTGTGACAAGCAAATAGGGAGTAGCATTATATTTACCTTCGGGAGTTGAAGCGGCTTGTGTGGATTTATATTTTGCAAAGCACTTCTCCGCCTTTTTCTTATCGCCCGAACGATAATACAGATAAGCCAACTTTGAATATAAATATGATTTCTGCAAATCCAGATAAGCTTCCTGCATGCCTTCCGTCCTTTCCATTTTATCCAGTAAGTCCTGACGATACAAGCCTACCGCCAAGGCATCATCTATCAAATTATCATCTATCAGAAAGCTCATTTTAACCCCGCAAAAGTAAGAAAGCATACGCAAACCGTACGCATCGTCAGCATCGCTCAAGAGCCGGATAGCCTCATCGAACGTTTCATACGCCTCTTTCTTAAAAGACAAACGGCGTTTGTTCTCTCCCATACAGAATAGCAATTTAGCTTCCGCCTGTTCATCATTCATATTCCTGGCCAACCGAATGCCCTCAACGACATACCGATTACTTACTTCATATTCGCTCAACAGGCTTGCCAAGTCCGCCAACTCAATCGTCATCTTTAGTAGATGTTCGGGGGTATTATTCGCCACGGAATCCTGTACATAAGCCCGTCTTGCATAACGAAAAGCCAATTTGCACTGGTACTTATTACGGTAGACCATGCTCCGCAGGTCGTTTATCCGGGCAGGCAGCATTACCCGCTTTTCTTCGGCTTCATCCAGCAATTGCAATGCACGGTCGGGTTCAGTCATATATATATCCGTGATATACTGCTCTGTATAAGGTGAAGATTGCTCATTATTTTCTTTCTCCTGAGCCATCAGGAAAACATTGTCCACCAAGAATAAAAAGCAGATATAAAGGAAATTTTTCATAGTTTCTGAGCCTATCCGGATTTATTAATAGTCCGCAAATATATACTTTTTTATTTATCCTAACAGTAAAATCACCTATCTTTGCAAGGATGAAACTAAATCAAATATGAAAATTCTCTGGATAGACTTAAATAGTTCTTACGCCCATTCCTCATTGGCGCTTCCCGCACTGCATGCACAAATAGCGGATGATTCCTCGATTGAATGGGCAATCGTTTCCGCCACAATTAATGAAAACACAGGGACCGTTGTGGACGAAGCTTATCGGCACAAACCCGACATTCTTGCCGCAACCACCTGGCTTTTCAACCACGAACAATTACTGCATATCGTATCAAGGCTGAAAGCTTTACTGCCCGAAACCTGTCTTATATTAGGCGGTCCGGAGTTTCTTGGAGACAATGAATTCTTTCTGCGTAAGAACCCTTTTGTAAACTGTGTATTCAGAGGAGAAGGCGAAGAGGCGTTCCCGCAGTGGCTGGCCTGCTGGAATCATCCGGAACAGTGGAAGGATATTCCCGGTCTGTGTTATCTGGATGCCGATAAACAATATAAAGACAATGGAATAGCCCGTGTCTTAAACTTCTCCGGACTTATTCCCCCCGAAAAAAGCTGTTTCTTCAATTGGAGCAAACCGTTTGTACAACTTGAAACCACGCGCGGATGTTTCAACACATGCGCCTTTTGCGTCAGCGGCGGCGAGAAACCGATTCGCACTCTCTCTATTGACAGCATCCGCCAACGGCTCCGAATCATCCATGAGCATGGTATTAAAAATGTACGCGTACTCGACCGTACATTCAATTACAATGCACGTCGTGCAAAAGAACTGCTCCAACTGTTTTTAGAATATCCCGACATACGTTTTCATTTAGAGATACATCCGGCGCTTCTCTCCGAGGAATTAAAAGAGGAGTTAAAACTGTTACCGCAAGGACTGCTCCACCTTGAAGCCGGGATTCAAAGCTTGCGTGAACCAGTACTTGAACAAAGCCGCCGCATGGGTAAATTATCCGATGCTTTGGCAGGGCTGAAATTTCTCTGCTCGCTTCCAAATATGGAAACGCATGCCGATCTTATAGCCGGACTTCCCCTCTATCATCTCAATGAGATATTCGAAGATGTATATACCCTGGCCCGGTACAATGCGGGAGAGATACAATTAGAGTCACTCAAACTGCTTCCCGGTACGGAAATGCGCCGCCGGGCAGAAGAACTCGGAATACGCTATTCCCCTTTCCCACCCTACGAAGTTTTAGAAACAAACGAAATCAGCGTAGGCGAACTGCAGACAGCCCGCCAGCTATCCCGCCTGTTAGACGGTTTTTACAACACTCCCGCCTGGCAGGCACTAACCCGGGAGTTAATCTTAAATGACAGAACTTTCTTGCAGAGGTTCCTTGAACATCTGATACAGATAAATCTTATAGACCAACCCATGAGCTTGGAAAAACGCGGGCTTATACTTTATGAATATTGTAAGTTGGCTTATCCTGAATATCAAATGCAGGCCAGCATTGCCTGGATAGAAGCCGGCATGTCATTAAAGAAAGCTCCTGCAGAAAAGGTAAAGACCAAACATCAAGTTCCACCGGAGAGGTGGGAAGTGATATATGGAGATTATAAAGACAGCCTCAGGCTTTGCTTTCTTCCACAAGACGAAAATACAAAATGCGGTTATTGGTTTGGATTTGAATCTGAAGTACAGAAAACCACTCCTGTATTCAAAGCAAGAACAAGCGGTTAGCAATCTGCCGATTTACCATCGACACCGACAAACAATGCATCATTCGGCAAAATAGGTGTACCTCTGGCTCACCCGTAAAATTATGTGGGCTTCTCTAAAATGCTTATCTTTGCTTTTAAA